>OLGM01000087.1_pt1 | contig 67546 bp, 55 predicted proteins | sample 1606001 | NCBI WGS metagenome assembly OLGM01 (sample SAMN03283294) | human gut metagenome | biome: human-associated habitat; material: feces | host: Homo sapiens | place: Peru | collected 2012
AAAGTATCAACTCCTTTCAATAATATTCTACTCTAATATCTTATAAAACTCAATACGTGCTTATATGATTTTATATTTTATATTTAACTGTTAATTACCTCCAAACTTGATTCCGCCTTTTGCTCACAGCGGACCTTCGTATTTCCAATCACCGCTCTTTTTCAAACCTTTTCTTGTAGGGACGAATCCGACACAGTGAATTTTTTGATAATTTGTCATGTAGTTTTGATAACTACATTTTATCATAGCACACTTAGTGCTCCATTGCAAAACGTTTTTTTCTGGCTAAAAGTTTTTTCCTTTTCTTGTCGCACTCCCCTTTTTGCGGTATACTACGATCATACGGCTTTTTTGCTTATGGATATTCTTATGGATATTTTCCATTGCTTATTTTCAGGAGGTGGTACGTATGGAATGGACTTTTTCAGATTCGGTCCGGCTTTCTCTGCTTTCGTTTTCGGAAGCTTCCAAGGTCTGCGCGGCGCTGCCCGGATTTTCTCTTTTCCGGCGCAGTCTGCAGCCGGAACGCATCGAATACTGCCGCGCAGAGCTGCTGCCTGACTGCCTTGTCGGATCACTTGCTGTCCCGGACAAGACGCTTCCGCTTCACCATGCATTCTCGCTTGCATTTTACCTGGATCGTGAACAGCTTATTCTGGCATCCGATGAACAGACGCTTCCGGCTCTGCAGAGCCGCCTCTTCCCGGAAGAACCGCTCGATACTTCCGATGTCTTCCATCTGTTTTTCTCGTTTCTGGAATCGCTGATTCAGGAAGATATGCTCTATCTGCAGAATTTTGAAAAGCGCCTCGCGACAATCGAGGAGTCTCTTCTCGACACTCTGCCAAAAGAACTGCAGCGGACCCTGATCACAATCCGGCGGGAACTGCTCGTATTTCACGCCTACTACCAGCAGCTGCTCGATATGTGTGAGATTCTCTCCGAGGACGAAAATCACTTTCTTCCCCCGGAATGCGCCCGCCAGTTTTCGCGCCTTGGAAACCGCGTGGACCGTTTGTACGACCACACCCAGATGCTTCGCGAATACGCCCTGCAGATCCGCGAGATGCAGCAGTCCCAGATCGACCTGCGCCAGAACGATACGATGCGGATTCTGACGGTCGTCTCGACGATCTTTTTCCCGCTTTCCCTGATCGCCGGCTGGTACGGCATGAATTTTACGCATATGCCCGAGCTTTCCGCTCCGTATGCGTACTTCATCCTGATCGGCGTCTGTATTCTCATTGTTGCTGTTGAAATTTGGTATTTTAAAAAGAAAGGCTGGTTTTAACTACGGATGATTATCCTGCAGATTACACAGTTAAAGAATTTTATGAACACCCTGCTCCGTCTCGAGACATTTGACCGCTTTCCCGTTTCGGAGGCATCGATCACAACGTTTACGACGTTCTCGATCGACGGCAGTCTCCATACGGACTTTTTCGATCCCGACGACGCGCAGCTTTTAAAAGAAAAAGGACGCACGCGGCTTCTCTGGAAAGATGTGAAAACATTTTGTTATTCCGTTATTAAAGGAAAGCGGACACCGCTGCAGTTCAAATTTGTCTTTCAGCTTCCGCAGGCGGCGTGTGAGAAAATGATTGCGGATCATGCATTGCCATTTGAGATTGAGAATGTCTTCGGATGCTTTCTGAACTTTCAGTATAAGGACGGAAAGCTGCTTCTCACCACGGGCACATCGCTTAAAATCTTCACGATGGACAAATCGCTCGACCGCGTTTTCGACGAGGAAGTCCGCCAGTTTCTGTTAAAAAACGAGATTGCGTTTGAAGAGCAGATTTGAAACAAAATACTTATTTAGAAAGGTTTTATTTTTATGAATCAGATTATTATGTGGATCATGGCGGTCGGCGCGGTACTCGGCGGACTTGACCGGATTGCGGGCAACCGCTTCGGGCTTGGAAAACGGTTTGAGGAAGGTTTTAACCTGCTCGGGCCGACGGCACTCTCCATGGCGGGGATCATCTGCCTGACTCCGTTTCTCTCCCGTTTTCTTCGTTTTGCCCTCGTTCCGATCTGGAACCGCTTCGGGCTCGACGCAGGACTGCTTTCCGGCATTCTTGCCATCGACATGGGCGGATACCAGCTCGCCGGGGAACTCTCCTCATCACAGGAGATGGTGCGCTATGCGGGGCTTGTCGTTGCGGCAACGCTTGGCTGTACGATCACGTTTACCATTCCGGTCGGCATGGGCATGCTGAAGGACAGTGACCGTCTCTTTTTCTCCCGCGGCATGCTGATCGGCACGGGCACACTTCCGGTCACACTGGTTGTCGGCGGACTGCTCTCGGGACTCTCTTTCCTGCAGATCGTGATCCAGTCGCTCCCGGTGCTGCTCTTCTGCTTTCTGCTGATGTTCGGCATCTGGCGTTTTCCGGATGCCACGGTGCGCGCATTTACGGTATTTGCAAATATCATCCGCCTTCTGACGACAATCGGCCTCATCGCGGGCGCGTTCTGCTATATGACCGGCTTTTTGCTGCTCCCGGATCTCGCCCCTCTCGAGAATGCAATGGCGGTTGTCTCCTCGATCGGCATTGTGCTGCTCGGCAGTCTTCCGACGGCGGAGCTTTTACAGCGGGCACTCAAAAAACCGCTTTCTTTCATTGGAAGAAAAACCGGCATGAATGACAGCAGCGCCGCTGGACTTCTGATGGGCATTGTCAGCCCAGTTCCGGCGATCACGATGATGGAAAAGATGGATGAGCGCGGAAAAATTGTGAATGCCGCTTTTCTCGTCTCCGCCGCCTCGACGCTTGCCGCACATATGGGCTTTACGTTCGGCACCGATCCGGATTTTGTCGTGCCGCTCCTTGTCGCAAAGCTCGCCGGAGGTATTGCCGCCGTCTGCGCCGCGCTGCTTTTTACGAAAAAATCTGCTTATAGCACGTAACACAATAAGACCTGCGCCGTTTGAAAAGTGCAGGTCTTATCTTTATCTTCTTATTTCTTTTCTATTTCTTATTTCAGCATATATTCTTTGATGATTCCATGTTCTTTTAACAGATCTCCCACTACATTTCCATCCACCAGTTTCAGCAGAGGTTTTTTCAGCAGGTTGAGCGGTCCAGGAAGCTCGATTTCCAGCGGGGATTTTCCATCCATCAGTTTCACGGAGCTGTCCAGCAGGTCGCGGATATCGTAAACGCTGCCCCATACTTCCGGCACGCCGCGGTCTACGCCGAGGAGTCCGTAAACAGCTTCCATTGCGGTACGAACGGAATACTCTGTCGTGAAGATGGTATCTCTTGGTGTCTCAGCGAACTGTCCGAGGAATGCGAAATTGACGCAGCCATCCGGGATGACATCCGGGCGGTCGCCCTTTCTTCTTGGCATAAAGAATGCGGTGATGTACGGCATCATGGTCGGTACGCAGACAGCGCTGTTCTCTGCCAGCTCCGGAATCTGGTCAACCGGCACGCCGAGGTGGTACAGCCACTCTTCGGTGATCTCTTTACCAGTGCACTCTTTCATCGGTTTCTTCACATAGTCGCCAGGTACGTCGGTGAACAGGCTGTAAACCCATACGCATACCTTATCTTTATCCTGCTCTTTGAACTGTCCCTGACGGTTGATGGTCCAGCTTAAAAGCCACTTGGAATCCTGGCAGCTTACGATACCGCCAGTAACAACCTTTCCGGTTCTCGGATCACGTTTGCAGATATTGGTGATATACGGGATGATCTTGTCGTCGAGTGTGGTGATCGTTGCGGATTCCCAGTTCGTCTTTGCGATATCGGAGCAGAATTTCTCCGGATGACCAAAGGACGGATCCTGTTTTGCAATGTTTTTCCACAGGCTCCAGCAGCCGCTTGTGCGGACCTCTGCATCACCGTTCGGTGCATGGTTCTGATCGCCGTAGATCGTGCCTTCGGTGCAGCTTCCGTTGGTAACGAAGACGAGGTCATTCTCGGTGAGAACGATGCCTTTCTCGACGCCGTTTACTTTGCACTCGATGGCTTTTGCGACTTTCTTTCCATCGTTGATTTCAAAGATAACGTTGGTTACTTCGGTATTGAACTGGAAGTCTACGCCGGCATCCTCGAGGTATTTCTTCATCGGAAGAATCAGGGACTCGTACTGGTTGTACTTCGTAAATTTCAGTGCGGAGAAGTCCGGCAGTCCGCCGATGTGGTGAATGAACCGCTGGAAGTACAGCTTCATCTCCAGTGCACTGTGCCAGTTTTCGAAGGCGAACATCGTTCTCCAGTACAGCCAGAAGGTGGAATTGAATACTTCATCATCAAAAACATCTTCGATCGTCTTGTCGTACAGATCCTCATCTCTTGTCATGAAGAGTTTCATGATCTCCATGCAGCCTTTCTGGCTCAGGTTGAACTTGCCGTCGGTATGGGCATCCTCGCCGCGGTTCTTCGTTGCACGGCACAGGGAGTAGTTCGGGTCTTTTTTGTTCAGCCAGTAATACTCGTCGAGAACGGATACGCCAGGTGTCTCAATCGACGGAATGCTGTGGAACAGATCCCACAGGCACTCGAAGTGGTTTTCCATCTCACGGCCGCCTCTCATGATGTAGCCGCGGGTCGGATCGTAGATACCGTCGCAGGCACCGCCGGCGATGTCCATGGCTTCCAGAATGTGGATGTGATCGCCTTTCATCTGGCCGTCTCTTACAAGGAAGCACGCTGCTGCGAGGGCTGCGAGGCCGCTTCCTACAAGGTATGCGCTCTTCTCATCGACGCCTTCCGGTTTTTCCGGTCTTGCGAAAGCTTCGTAGTTTCCGTTGGTATAATAAATGCCTTTGCTGTTTTTCTTATCTTTTCCGCGCTCGGTGTTGCGGTAATCATTCTTTGGTTCTGATGTTACAGTGGTTGTCTCCGCTGCTTTTTTTGCTTCACTCTTGTTTTTTGCCTGCAGCACTGCTGCTCCAGCTCCGATGACTGCTGCTGATGCGATTCCGAATTTTAATCCTTTTTTTGACATAGACGTTCATCCTTTCTTTTCTAAATACGACTGCCGGAATAGTTTTTCGAATTCCCGGTTCGTATTGGTTATGCTGCTTTCTTTGTTTTACAAGTTTCTGTTGTGTTGCTGTTGTCTGTTGACAGTTTGAATCTTACTTCATTTTTCCCCGCTTTTCCATTTACAAAACAGGGCGGATGATAAAATTTTTATCACACGCCCTGTTTTGTAAAGTATTTTATTTGTTTTTCTGGAAATTGCGGATGGAATTGACGACATTTCCTTCCATCGTGCGGTGCATTTTCTCTGCAATCACATGGTAATCTGCTTTCATGCCGTCCTTGATCCAGTCGAGCATGACGCCGGTGAAGCTGTACTTATAGAAATCTGCGATGAAGCTCTGGTCCGCCTCGGAGATGCCGGTTCCTTTTGCTTTCTCCTGCACGACACCGTACAGCAGATCGTGCGTCAGATGAAAGAGATACGTCTCAATCTGCTCGCGGCTTACGGAATGGTAGACATTCATAATAAACGGCTTGTTCTCGAGCATTGCCTCAAAAATCTGCAGCACCCCCTCCTGCCACGTCTCGTACGTCTTCTTCCCCTGCAGCGCCTGCGTCGCATCCTCAAGGCACGACCATTCAACGAGATCGTAGATATCCTTAAAATGATAATAAAACGCCATCCGGCTGATGCCGCAGTCTGTCGTCAGATCGTTGATCGTAATTTTGTCCAGCGGCTTCTTCAAAAGCAGCTTCTTTAACGACGCTTCCAGCGCCGCCTTCGTTGTATTTGTCATGTATTTCCTCCCTTTTCTTCTGTCTGTTCGGAACGCTTCTATGCTTTTCATTGTAGCATACCCCTCCTCCGAAAACAACCGCGCCAGCCCTTCTGATGGGACTTTACAAAAAGTTTAGAAAGTGCCGGAATACCGGTAAATACAAGGCTTTTTGCCGTTCTGTTAGCACTCTTTTTTCTTGAGTGCTAATTTTTTCTTGACTTTTCCCTGTGCCAGTATTACTATAACTATCAGGGCAGCAAAAAAGCTGCAGACATCTAAAAAAGCATAGTATTCCCGCTTTGCCGGGACAAAATATTTTTATAAGAAAAGGAGTGTGTTTCTCATGAGTGCGAAACATGGAAATCTTTCTATCAACAGCGACAATATTTTCCCGATTATTAAAAAATGGATGTATTCCGATCACGACATCTTTGTCCGCGAGCTCGTTTCCAACGGCTGCGATGCCATCACCAAGTTGAAAAAGCTGGACGGCATGGGCGAATATACACTGCCGGATGACTACAAAGCATCCATCCAGGTCATTGTAAACCCGGATGAGAAAACCTTGAAATTCATCGATACCGGTCTTGGTATGACGGCTGACGAAGTCGAAGAATACATTACCCAGATCGCTTTCTCCGGCGCTACCGAGTTCCTGGAGAAATACAAAGACAAAACAAACCCGGATCAGATGATCGGCCACTTCGGTCTTGGTTTCTACTCTGCTTTCATGGTAGCCGACGAAGTGCACATCGATACTCTTTCCTACAAAGAAGGCTCCACACCGGTTCACTGGACCTGTGACGGAAGCACCGAGTACGATATGTCCGAGGGCAGCAAAACAACCGTTGGTACCGAAATTACCCTGTTCCTGAATGAGGACTGCCTCGAGTTCGCCAATGAATACCGTGTCCGCGAAGTACTCGAGAAATACTGCTCCTTCATGCCGGTTGAAATCTTCCTGTCCAAAGCAAACGCTCCGCAGGAGTACGAGACGATCGACGAGAGTGAATTAAAAGAGGACGACGTTGTCGTTGAGCACATCCACGAGGATGCAAAATACGAAGAGAAAGAAAAAGAAGACGGAACCAAAGAGCAGGTTGAGGTTTCTCCGGCAAAAGAGAAAGTAAAAATCAACAAACGCCCGGTTTCCATCAGTGATATCCACCCGCTGTGGACCAAACATCCAAACGAGTGCAGCGATGAGGATTATAAAGAATTCTACCGCAAAGTCTTCAACGACTACCGCGAGCCGCTGTTCTGGATCCACCTGAACATGGACTATCCGTTCAACCTCAAAGGTATCCTCTACTTCCCGCGTATCAACACCGAGTACGATTCCATCGAGGGAACCATCAAGCTGTACAACAACCAGGTATTTATTGCCGACAACATCAAAGAAGTCATTCCGGAATACCTGATGCTCTTAAAAGGCGTCATCGACTGCCCGGATCTGCCGCTGAACGTATCCCGAAGCGCACTGCAGAACGACGGATTTGTCAAAAAGATCTCCGAGTACATCTCCAAGAAATTCGCTGACAAGCTCTCCGGCATGTGCAAAACCGACCGTGAGAATTACGAGAAATACTGGGATGATATCAACCCATTCATCAAATACGGATGCATCAAGGACGAGAAATTCTCCAAGAAGATGATGGACTATATTCTGTTCAAGAACATCGACGGAAAATATCTGACTCTTGAGGACTGCATCAACGAGAATAAGAAAGAAGAAGTTCCTGCAGAGAACACCGAGGAGAAGGCTGAAACTGCTGAGAATACAGAAAATGCGGAAAACGCTGACGAGAAGAAAGAGCCGGAAAAAACGACAGTTTACTACGTCACCGACGAAGTTCAGCAGAGCCAGTACATCAACATGTTCCGCAGCCAGGGCATGGACGCTGTCATCCTGAAACACAACATCGACTCCGCTTTCATCACCCATGCAGAGCGTTACAACGAACATGTGACCTTCCAGCGCATCGACGCAGATCTGACCAACGATATGAAAGACGAGTCCGGTGAGGATCTGACTGACGCTACCAATACACTGACCGATCTCTTCCGCAAAGTCCTTGACAAGAAAGACCTGACCGTCAAAGTTGAAAACCTGAAAGATGAGAACGTATCCTCCATGGTAACACTTTCCGAGGAGAGCCGCCGGATGCAGGATATGATGAAGATGTACGGCATGACCGGCATGGATCCGTCCATGTTCGGCGGACAGGAAACTCTGATCCTGAATGCAAAACATCCGCTCGTTCAGTACATTCTGAAGAATGGCGAGAACGACAACACATCCCTGTTCTGCGAGCAGCTGTATGATCTGGCCATGATCAGCCACAAACCGCTCTCTCCGGACGAGATGACAAAATTCGTAAGCAGAAGCAATCAGATTATGATGCTCCTTGCAAAATGATAAAGCACAGGCACAGCAAAACGCACCTCTTATAAAACACGCCGGATTTCTGGAATTTACCAGATGTCCGGCGTGTTTTTTCCTGCTTTTTTACTTTACGATTTCTGATCCAGATGATAAAATAATTCTATTCGCCCTATTGAAAAATAAGGAAAATCACACGAAAGGTCTGGTATTTATTTCTATGAAAAAAGGAAAGCCATCCGCCTTGCTCCCGATCGCCGTTTTTCTGGTGTTTTATCTGGGGCTCGGCATTTATTCCGAGTATATTTTAAAAATTCCGATGGGCTTCTACAACATCCCCATCGTCGTCGCGTTTCTGGCTGCGATCCTCGTCGCCTGTCTGCAGAACCGCAGTGTTCCGTTTGAGGAGAAGCTCGCGCTCATGGGACAGGGCATCGGGGACAAAAACATCATCACAATGCTGCTGATCTTCCTCGCCGCAGGCACGTTTGTCGGCGTTGTCGGAAGGAGCAGTGCAGAGAGCGTTGCCTATTTCATGCTCTCCTGGATTCCGGCAAAGTATGCCGTCGCTGTTCTCTTTGTCGTTGCCTGCTTCGTCTCCACGGCCATGGGAACCTCCGTCGGAACGATCACGCTTCTCGTGCCGATCGCCGCTGCTGTTGCCGAGACCTCCGGCTTTTCGCTGGCGCTCTGCGTCGCCTCCGTCATGGGCGGATCCATGTTCGGCGACAACCTCTCCTTCATCTCCGACACGACAATCGCCGCCTGCAACGGACAGGGCTGCGAGATGAAAGACAAGTTCCGCGAAAACTTCTGGATCGCTCTCCCGGCTGCTCTTGCCGCGCTGGCGCTGATCCTTGTAATCTCCTTCCGACAGGCGCCGGGCACACCGATCGTCCACGAATACCACCTGCTGCAGATGGTTCCGTACCTGCTGGTGCTGATCGGCGGCATCGCGGGCATTCAGGTATTTGTCGTGCTCCTTGTCGGCATTGTATCCGGTGCGGTCATCATGCTCGGCACGGGACAGACGACGCTGTGGGAGATGCTCTCCAGCATGGGAAGCGGCACTTCGGGTATGTTTGAGACATGTATGGTTGCGATTCTTGTCGCTGCGATGTGCGCGCTGATCCGGGAAAACGGCGGCTTTACTGTCCTGCTTCGCGCCATTCACAAAATCTTCCGCGGAAAAAAGGGCGGCCAGCTCGGTGTCGGCATTCTCGTCGCGCTGCTCGACATTGCGACCGCAAACAACACCGTCGCGATCGTCATGGCAAACCCGATCGCAAAGCAGATGTCCGAGGACTACGGCATCACCCCGAGGAAAACGGCATCGCTCCTCGATACCTTCTCCTGCATCTCGCAGGGCATCCTGCCGTACGGCGCGCAGATGCTCGTGGCAATCTCCGCGGTGCATGAACTGGGATATGAGCTCTCCGCCTTCGAAATCATGGCAAACCTCTTTTACCCGGGCATGCTGCTTGTCAGTTCGCTGATCTTTATCTTTTTCCTGCCGGACCGGAAAAAAGCCGAAAGCAATGTCTAAAAAGTTCCGTATCGGATCAACTCAAAAAATCGTGTTAAAATGCCCACCGATTTCACTTTTTCGTTTGATCGGCGGGCATTTTTTTGCTTTTTTTTGCAAAAATCGCCAAAATTGCAGTAACATTTACGGTTGAAATTCTTTTATGCGGGTAGTATAATCGGGGTCGTGACATTGAGAAGTAGTGATGTTATGTGGGTTATGGGGAGAAAGGACAACAGACAAAGTGAAATTATTAAGACAGTTCCTTGTAATTATGGCGGTTTCGTTCGTCGGGGAAATCCTGCACGCCGTGCTGCCGCTTCCGATTCCGGCAAGTATCTACGGCCTTGTGCTGATGCTGGCGCTTCTGATGACGGGGGCATTAAAACTTGATGCCGTCGAGGACGCAGGCAAATTTATGATTGAGATCATGCCGGTCATGTTCATTCCGGCGGGCGTCGGCCTGATGGAATCCTGGGGTGAATTAAAAGCCGTTCTCGTTCCGGTTCTCGTGATTACGCTGGTGAGCACCATCGTCGTTATGATTGTGTCCGGACGCGTGACACAGGCAGTCATCCGGCTGGAAAAGAAACACAAAGGAGGGGACGCAAAATGACAAATATGCTCTGTGAATCTGCATTTTTCGGCGTTGTCATCAGCCTTCTGGCGTATGAGCTCGGCATGCTGTTAAAGAAAAAATTCGGTCTGCCGATCTTCAATCCGCTGCTGATTTCGATTGCAGTCGTCATTGTATTCCTTGCTGTTTTCGATATCGATTATCAGAACTACAATGACGGAGCCAAATATTTAAGCTATCTGCTGACACCTGCAACGGTCTGCCTTGCCATTCCGCTGTATGAGCAGATGGAGGCATTGAAAAAGAATATCAAAGCCATCCTCGCCGGCATTCTCTCCGGCGTGCTGACGAGCCTTACCGTGGTTCTCGTGCTGGCGCTGATCTTCAATCTGAATCATAAAATGTACGTAACGCTGCTGCCGAAATCTATCACCACGGCGATCGGCATGGGCGTATCCGAGGAACTCGGCGGTGCGGTGACAATCACCGTTGCGGTTATCATCATCACCGGTGTGCTGGGAAATATGCTGGCGGAGACGCTCTGCAAGCTGTTTCACATTGAGGAGCCGATTGCAAAGGGCATTGGCATCGGATCGGCCTCCCATGCGATCGGTACGGCAAAAGCCATGGAGATGGGCGATGTCGAGGGCGCAATGAGCAGCCTTTCGATTGCTGTTGCAGGTATTCTGACTGTGGTCGGGGCGTCGATTTATGCGATGTTTATCTAAAAACGAACTCTGCAGAAAACATAAAAATCCGGGAATGGAAAGCATTTTAAAACTTTCCGTTCCCGGATTTTCTATACCTGAAATTCTATAACTAAAAATCAAAATTCCGACTGCAGAAACTCTTCAATAAAGAGAAGCGCCGCGCCGATCGCCGGTGTGTACTGGCCGTGTGTGCCGACCAGAAGCTGCTCCCGCACAAGCGGAAACGGGCTGGCTGCACTGACTTTTTCAAGCAGTGTCCGGCAGTCTTCTTCTGTGAAATACGGCGCAAGGTAACCGCTCACAATCACCGCTCCGTCGAGCAGCAGATTTGCTGTCTTCATTGCATAGGCGAGATGAGACAGGTACGCATCCCAGATTTCTGCAAGACGCGCATCGTTTCCTTCCCGCAGTGCCGGGAAAAATTCTTTGACCGGCATCTCTGCTGCCGCTTCCAGCGCATTTGCGGAACAGTACGTCTCCAGGCACCCTCTCTGCCCGCAGTAGCACTCCGGCCCTTCCGGGTCGATGCAGATATGCTCGAGCGTTCCGCTGTGCATCGAAAGCCCCTGATGCACCTTGTGGTTCGTGATCACCGCCCCGCCCAGGTTGCGGTTCAGCAGGAATACCACCGCACTTTCAATCTCCGGATGATTCCAGAGTTCCAGGGACGCCGCCGCTTTCGAATCGTGCTCAAGGCGGCACGGATACGGAATCCGTGTGGAAAAGTCGGCGAGCTTCATATCCGTATTGTGGAGAATCTCCCCGTAAAGCACCGACTCCCCGTCCGGCGCCGGGATTCCCTGCGTCGCAATTGATACACCGAGGATCTTTTCCCTGTCATACCCGTTACGGTCAAGGAATGATTCCAGAGATGATGCAATCCCGTCATAATACGCATCACTCTGCGCAAACGGCACAGCGACCGTTTCCTCTGCGATCGCCTCCCCGTAGAGATTGACCGCAGCCAGGTGAAACATATTTTTCAGAATGCCGACACCGACCGCAATCCGGTACTCCGGCACGATCTGGATCACCTGGGCTTTCCGGCCGCCGGTCGACTCGAAAAATCCGTCCCGCGAAATCAGCCCCTCCTTCTCGAGCACGTTGAGGTTCTGGCTCACCGTGGAAAGCCCCATCGTCAGATCCTGCACAATCTGCTGCTTCGCCGTCTGGCGGTGCTCATAGATGTACTGATACACACTTTTCTTATTAATCTTTTTTAACGTAATTGTGGTAATACTCTTTTCGTTCACGCAAAAACGTCCTCTCTTTTACCGCTCCATCACATTGATCGACTCGATGCCGACGCTTCCGCCGCGCACGACTTCGATCTTGCCGAATTCCTCTTTCATCAGCTTCACAACTGCATCGTTTTTCGTCGCCGTCTGGACAAACTCGAGCAGCAGGCTGTCTTTTCCGTAGTCGATGACCTTCGCCTTGAACGTCTCAGCGATCTGGAACAGCTCGACTTTGTCAGCTGCGCTGCAGTTGAATACCTTGATATACAGAATCTCTTTCATGCGCACAAACACGTCGGTGAAGTCGATGACTTTGATGACCTCGACCATGCGGTTCAGCTGTTTTTTGATCTGCTCAAACGTCTCATCGTCACTGACCGTGGCGATCGTCATACGCGATACGGTCGGGTCCTCGGTCGTTCCGACGGTCAGGCTGTCCAGGTTATAGCTTTTTGCGGAAAAAAGCCCGGAAATCTTGGAAAGGACACCAACCTGGTTTTCTACGTACAGTGAAATCCATCTTTTTTTCATTCCCTTATTCATCGCGCTCTCCTCCTAACAGTCCATAATCATATCTTCGAGCGTTCCGCCCGGCTTGATCATCGGGTAAACCATCTCCTCCGGATCAATGATAAATTCGATGATCGTCGGAGTCTTGGTGTTTTTCTTCGCCTCTTCAAACGCGGCCGCGATATCCTCTTTCTTCATGACACGGATGCCTTTTGCGCCGTAACTCTCAGCCAATTTGATAAAATTCGGCGTGTATTCCGGGTACTCTTCTCCGTCTGTTCTGCGGGAAAGTGCACCGGCGCGCAGGTTCGTCATGCTGTACCGTTTGCCGTAAAACAGTTTCTGCCACTGGCGTACCATGCCGAGGTATTCATTATTGAAGATACACAGGATGACCGGCAGCTCCTCGAGAACGGCAGTCGCCAGCTCCTGAATATTCATCTGCATACCGCCGTCACCGGAAATCGCGATGACCGGTTTGTCCGGGTTGCCGATTTTTGCTCCGATCGCGCCCGGAAGGCCGTATCCCATCGTTCCAAGGCCGCCGGACATGATGATCTGGCGGTTTTCGGTAATGTCGACGTACTGACTTGTCAGCATCTGGTGCTGTCCGACGTCGGTGACGATGATCGCATCGTCAAACTTCTCGTTGATCGCGTTGAAAATATCGAGCGGTCCCATCACGCCGTTCTGGCGCATCGTCAGCGGATGCTCGTTCTTCCAGGCATCGATCTGGGCAAGCCATTTCGATGTGGAGCATGGCTCTACGTACTCTGCCATCTTCGTGATCGCCTCTTTTGCATCGGCTACGATCGGAATATCGACGTGGATGTTTCGGGAGATCGAAGCTGTGTCGATGTCGATGTGGACAATCTGCGCGTGCGGGGCAAATTCATGCAGCTTTCCGGTGATACGGTCATTGAAACGTGTTCCGATCGAGAACAGCAGATCGCACTCGCTGACTGCCATATTGGCCGCATACGCGCCGTGCATGCCGAGGTTTCCGATGAACAGCGGGTGTTTCGTGGAGATAGCGCCGCGTCCCATAACAGTTGTGACAACCGGCACCTGTGTTTTCTCGACCACTTCGCGGAAGACCTCCTGCGCATGTGCGATGTTGACGCCGCCCCCGGCAAGGAACAGCGGGCGTTTTGCTTTTGCGAGCATTTTCAGCGCACGTTTTAACTGGCCGATGTGTACGCTGGTGTTCGGTTTGTAGCCGCGGATGTTGACGTTCTTCGGATACTCTGCGCTGCCGAGCTCTGCCATGACATCTTTTGGAAGGTCAATGAGAACCGGGCCCGGTTTTCCGGTGCGGGCGATGTAGAAGGCTTCTTTGATGATGCGTCCGAGGTCTTCCCGGTTTCTGACGGTCACGCCGTATTTCGTGATGCTGCGGGTGATGCCGACGATATCAACCTCCTGGAACGCATCGTTTCCGATAAGGTGGCGGGCTACCTGTCCGGTGAAGCAGACAAGCGGAACACTGTCGTAGTTTGCCGTTGCAAGGCCGGTAACCAGGTTGGTTGCGCCAGGGCCGCTGGTGACGAGACATACGCCGACTTTTCCTGTCGTTCTCGCATAGGCATCCGCCTCATGCACCAGCGCCTGCTCGTGACGCGGCAGAACGATTTTGATTTCATCCTGTTTGTAAAGCTCATCGCTGATATCGATGGTGCAGGCTCCCGGATAACCGAAGAGATACTCGACACCCTCCTCTTTCAGAGCCTTTACCAGAAGTTTGTTTCCTGTAATCTGTTTCATATGAAAACCTCCTGTTCTAAATTAAAAACTCCCTGAACGCAAGACACAATTTTCTGTGCCTTACGTTCAGGGAGAATGTTTCCATCCACGGTACCACCTGAATTCCAGAAGAATCCTCTTCTGCTCATTCCGTACAGGATTTAACTTTTTTCATCCGATACGGCATCCCGGTAACGTGGGAACTACGTTGGAGCCTACTTGGAAAACATTGTTGTCCGCTTTTTCTGTTCAGTCCACTGCTCGAGGGCTACTTCCGCAGGCACGCTCACGGAGATTCTCACCAGCCATCTCCTCTCTTTGCTTTGCGCCGCCAGGTACTCCTCCCTGTCACTGCATTTTAGGTTTTGTTTTTTCTTAAATTACTGTCTATTATAGTCGGAAATGCCGCTCGTTGTCAATCGTTTCACGCCCTTTTCTTGACTTTTCGCCCTGCATGTGCTTTACTTAAGCAGGTTTTTCTATAGCAAGACCCGAAAATAGAATAAGGAGTTTTATACCCATGATGATGACATACACACAGGAAGAGCTCTTTTCCATTGTCCACGCATTTTCCTTCCCGGGCACCGTCACGGACTGGACGCCGCACGGGAACGGCCATATCAACGATACGTTTCTGGTCCGCTCCACCGAAAACGGTGTTCTCCGCAAATCGATTCTGCAGCGTATGAACCGCACTGTTTTCCACAATCCAACGGAGCTGATGCAGAATATTGCACAGGTGACCTCGTTTCTGCGGAAAAAAATCACGGCTGCAGGCGGAGATCCATTCCGCGAGACGCTGAATCTGATCCCGACGACGGACGGTGCCTGGTTTTTCGTCGATGAGCGCGGAGAATTCTGGCGCGCGTTTCTCTTTATTTCGGATGCGTCCTGCTTTGACGCCGTGACTGATCCGAAGCTGTTTTATGAAACCGGAAAAGCCTTCGGCCGTTTCCAGCAGATGCTCTCCGATTTCCCGTCCGCCTCTCTTTTCGAGACGATCCCGGATTTCCACAACACACCGCTCCGCTATCAGGCACTTTTACAGGCGGCACAGGCGGATCCGAAAGGACGGCTCAAAAACGTTTCAGAGGAAATGGCGTTTTTCCTTGATCACACCGATGACTACGGTGTTGCAGAGCGTATGAAAGCTTCAGGCGAGCTGCCGCTCCGCGTAACGCACAACGATACGAAGCTGAACAACATTATGATCGATGACAAAACCGGCGAAGGCATCTGTGTCATCGACCTCGACACGATCATGCCGGGACTGTCGATCTTTGACTTCGGCGATTCGATCCGCTTCGGCGCGAATACGGCCGCTGAGGACGAACAGGATGTCTCGAAGGTGTCTCTTTCCCTTCCGCTCTTTGAAAGCTACACAGAGGGCTTTCTCGCAGGCTGTGCCGGTTCCCTGACCCGCGCGGAGGTCGAGATGCTGCCGATGGGCGCAAAACTGATGACCCTCGAATGCGGCATCCGTTTTCTCGCTGATTACCTGATGGGTGATACCTACTTCAAAACCGCTTACCCGGAGCACAACCTTGTGCGGGCGCGGACGCAGATCGCGCTTGTGGCGGATATGGAAGAAAAATGGGGCGAGATGGAGAATATCGTCGCACGGGCTTCGTTTTCCCACTATAGCAAGACCCGAAAATAATGCAAAAAAGGCAGTGCTGCAGAGCGCGAATTGCAAGGAACAGATTTGAAGGCGTACCGGGGTACGACGAAAATCTGTGACGCAGTAATTCACGCTCTGCGGTGCTGAATTTTTTGCATTATTTTCGAGGATTGCTATAAGCATCCGAATAAATTCACTGCATCAAAAAGACACAGCTGGAAGTATCCTTCTGCTTCCCGCTGTGTCTTTTTTGTTATTTTTCTACTATATAGTATGTTTCATATTATGCTCTCGGAACGCTGACAATGCGCAGATCGTATTTCTTCAGCATCTCGCCGCCCTGTACTTTTTCTCCAGTCAGGATATCTTCTTTTCCGTCGAAGACTGCCGGAAGCGGAAGCTCCTCATCCTTGAAGTTGATGATAAAGTACAGATCCTCGCCGTCTGCCTGGCGTTTTGTGATTTCCAGTGCGGTTGCTTCTTCGATGACCGGCTGAATAGCTGCGCCGTCTGCTGCCATGGCAAGTACTTTTGCAAGGCCGTTCTCGGAGAGGTCGGTTCCGACATAGTATACGATTCCTTTTCCGAACGAATTCTTCGCAACTGCGGTCATGCCTGCGTAGAAGTCATCCTCATATTTGGCAACTTCTTCGGCTCCCTCGAGGTGCATCAGGTCGCATACGAGACGGCACTCTTCCTCGGTTCCGTCTGCGAAACGGATCTTGTTTCTCTGCTCCGGTGCAAGAGCGTCGATCTCTTCTACCCATACGCCTGCCATTTTTCTGAGCGGTCCCGGGTATCCGCCGAGATGAACGTTGTCCGACTGTCCGACGATACCGCTCATGTAAGTGGTGATGAGGGTTCCGCCTGCCTGTACATAAGCCTCCAGGCTCTCTGCCACACCGTCTTTTACCATGTAGAGAACCGGTGCTGCAACGAGGTCATATTTGGAGAAGTCCGCGTCGACCGGAATCATATCGACAGCGATGTTCTTGTTATAGAAGTAATTGTACATCTGCTCGATCTGATCTACGTAACGTAAATCGCGGTTCGGTCCGCTGGTGTACTCCAGTGCCCAGTAGTTTTCCCAGTCGAAGATGATGCCGACTTTTGCGTGGTTCTCGGAACCCATCACGCGGCTTCCGATTTTCTCCAGTTCTTTTCCGAGCTGGGTTACCTCACGGAAGACACGGGTATCTGCGGTTCCTGCGTGTGCGATAACAGCACCGTGGAATTTCTCGCATCCGCCGACGCTTCTTCTCAGCTGGAAGAACTGAATCGTGTCTGCGCCGTGTGCAACGGTCTGATAGCTCTGTGCGCGCATCTGGCCCGGTCTCTTTAAGGAGTTGTACGGCTGCCAGTTCTGCTGGCTCGGAGTCTGCTCCATCAGCATGAACGGTGCGTCTTTGAGGCCGCGCATCAGGTCGTGGGTCATAGCTACGTGGCTCCATGGCGTATTGTAGCTCGGGTAGTTGTCCCAGGATACGATATCCATTTCTTTTGCCCACTTGAAGTAGTCGAGGCCTTTATACGTTCCCATCAGGTTTGTGGTGATTGGGGTTTCTTTGTCGTATTTACGGATCGCGTCGCGCTCCATTTTGTAGTTGTTCAGCATGCCGTCGGAGTTGAAACGCATGTAGTCAAGAGAGATACCTGCGAATGCAGTGCCGCATCCCCATGCCATTCCGTCTCCCAGATCGTTCGGCGGTACAATCTCGTCCCAGTCGTAGATCGTGTGGCCCCAGAACTCCATGTTCCATGCCTTGTTGACTTCGTCGAGTGTTTTATATTTGTCTTTCAGCCATACGCGGAATGCCTTTGCACAGTTCTCGCAGTAGCACTCGCCGCCGTACTCATTGCTGATGTGCCAGCAGACGATGTTTTTGTTGTCGCCGTAGCGCTCAGCCAGTTTTTCTGCGAGGCGTTTTGCATATTTCTGGAAAACCGGGCTGTTCGGGCACGCATTGTGGCGATGGCCGAATTTGTGATGGCGTCCTTCGAAATCGGTTCTTGCCACTTCCGGATAACGGTGTACCATCCATGCCGGGAGTGCGCCGGTGGATGTTGCCATGACGATCTGAACGTCCTCTTTTGTCAGGGTGTCTACGATCTCGTCGAGCTCGGTGAAGTCGTACTCATTCTCGGACGGCTGGATTTTTGCCCAGGAAAATACGTTGATCGTGGTGCTGTTGATGCCGGCCTGATGGAAAAGTTTCATATCCTCATCCCAGATCTCTTTTGGCCACTGGTTCGGGTTGTAGTCTCCTCCGTATAACATTTTTTTGAATTTTGGCTGCATTTTTTGATTCCTCCTGTGTTTGGATATCTCGTTTTGATGGCTCTATTATATACTGGTCTTTGTGAGAAAAGTATGATATGCTTGTCTAAAAAGTATGAATTTTCGAAACTCATTCCAGAATCTTATTTTAGACTTTTCTTTCAGAAAGGAACTGACTGTTATGCCTATTTTCTTTAAACCATCCGCCTCGGATTTTTCCCTCTCCGCTGACAGCATCGGCAACCGCTGGCTGCAGGAGCCCGTTGTGCGCCCGAACGGTTTTCCCCTGTATCACTGGATCCAGACGGAACGCGGCGAAGGGCTGCTGACCCTCGAAGGCCAGGAACTTTTGCTGAAGCCAGGCGACGGGGTTCTGATTGCTCCGCATGTGCCGCATGAATACCGCGGAAACGGCGGAAGCGGGATGTGGTTTACATCCTTTCTGACCTTTGACGGAAAACTCTCCGAGGATCTCTATAAAATCTGTGCCGTCGCGCCGTATCTTTTTGTCCCGGCCTCGGAGGGTACGTGGTTTCAGGAATGGATTGACCGCATGATCGACTCGCATTTTCTGAAAAATGAAATCGATGATACTGCGCTCTCCGTCGGATGCTTCGAGTTTCTGACACGGCTTTCCCAGCTCCGCACCGGCCTTTCCCGGACGGAGCATCCGCTGTATCTCCAGTATGTCCACCCAGCAATGCAGGAAATCGAAAGTCACCTTTCCGACCCGCTCGATGTGGATGATCTGGCGGAACAGCTCCATATCACGCCGCAGTACCTGACCCGCCTGTTCCAGCGTTTTGTCGGCAGTTCTGTCCGCTCGTACATCAGCGTTCTGCGCATCAGCCGCGCCAAGGAGCTTCTCATCAGCCGTCCTTACACTACGCTCGACGGCATCGCTGCCCTCTGCGGCTACCGCGATGTCAGTTACTTTATCTCGGTTTTCCGCCAGCAGACCGGGACAACTCCGAAGCAGTTCCGGAAGCTGTACGGCGTATAATCTGCAGCATCCCACTTTCCGGCACAAAAAAATCCTCCGTCTCATTTTACAGACGAAGGATCTTTTTTTCATTCTCTCTTATTTCATGCTTTTCAGAATGCTTCTCGCAACCGACAGTCCGTTTGCGCTTGCCTGCTGGAGGCCGCGGGTCACGGATGCGCCGTCGCCGATGGCGCGGAGGCCTTTGACGCTGGTGCAGAAGTCTTTGTCTACGACAACTTTGTTGGAATAGAATTTTACCTCTACGCCGTACAGCAGAGTCTCATCGCTGGCGATACCCGGGGTAACTTTATCGAGGGCTTCGATCATCTCGGCAATGTCGACCATGATACGGTGCGGGAATACCAGGGAAAGGTCGCCCGGAACGGCATCTTTTAAGGTCGGAATCAGGTTGTTGCGGCAGAGACGCTCTTCTGTCGTTCTTCTTCCGCGCTTGAAATCGCCGTACGTCTGAACAAGGATCTTGCCGTCGCAGAGCATGTTGGAGAGCTGTGCGATCTGTTTGCCGTACTCGATCGGGGTCTTGAACGGTTTCGTGAAGTTTTTCGATACCAGAAGGGCAAAGTTTGTATTGTTTGTCTTGAACTCCTGGGATTTGTAAGCGTGACCGTTTACAACTGCCAGACCGTTTTCATAATACTCGGTTGCCACCTCTCCGGACGGGTTCGTACAGAAAGTACGTACCTTATCATCGAAGGTCGGAGTATAGTAAACGAGTTTTGCCTCGTACAGGTTCTTGTTCAGGAACTCCATGACCTCGTCGCGGACCTCCACGCGGACACCGATATCGACAGTTCCGACCTCGGTCTCAATGCCGTGGCTGCTGCAGATATGGGAGAACCAGTCGGCTCCCTCTCGGCCTACTGCGGAGACAATCTCATCTGCCTCGTAAGCGGTTCCGTCCTCAAGCGTTACAGCTGTCGCACGGCCGTCCTCGATCGTAATATTATTGACCATCGTGTTGAATTTCATCTCCACGCCGATCTCTTTTAAGTGATCCTCAAGGCAGCTGTAAATCTTGTAGCCCTCCTCGGTTCCGAGATGGCGGATCGGACATTCGATCAGTTTCAGGTTGGCGTTGATCGCTCTGCGGCGGATCTCACGGATCTCTTTTTCTTTATCGACACCGTAAACGTTCTTGTCTGCGCCGAAATCCAGATAGATCTGGTCGGACTCATGGATCAGCTCAACCGTCTTTTCATATCCTAAAATCTCCGGCAGATTTCCGCCGACATCCGGGGAAAGGGAAAGCTTTCCGTCGGAGAATGCGCCTGCTCCGGCAAATCCCGTTGTGATCGAGCACGGTTTGCAGTTCACGCATTTTTTCGTTTTTCTCTTTGGACACTGACGGCTCTCGATCGAACGTCCTTTTTCGATCATCAGCACCTTCAGATCCGGTTTTTCTTTCAGCAGTTCATAGGCACAGAAAATACCTGACGGGCCTGCGCCGATAATAATGACATCATATTTCATTCTTTTTTAATTTCCTCTCGTTTTTTACCCCATCACGATCAGATACTGGCCGTCCGGCAGGGCAAAGACTTCGCTCTGCTCTTCTAATTCTGCATCCGACATTTCTTCCACGTCCATGCCCTCTTCTTCCATGTAGGCGCGCACGTCGTCCAGATTGTCGGCAACGACTGCAAGGCAGTCCTCCAGAAAGGCCTCTGCCTCATCGTAATTTTCAGCCACCGGCTCATCGAATAACTGGCCCTGATTCATTAAAAATGTGTTGATGCATTCTTCGGTATATTCTCCCATTCTGGTTTTCTCCTCTGTTCGTTTTATTTTTCCTGATTCTTTCTGTGAAAAAGCGTTAAGATTTCCTCCGGCCGGTCGAGCAGTTCCATCGCGTGGTTGTCGATCAGCTCCTGGCGCGGACGGAATCCCCACGTCACACCAACGGTAAACATGCCTGCAGCATTTCCGGTCTGCATATCCGTATTGGTATCTCCAAAATACAGGCACTCTTCCGGTCTGGCGCCGAGTGCGTCTGCAATCGCAAGCGCACCGATCGGGGACGGCTTTCTCGGGATTTCTGCGGTCTGCCCCTGAATCCGGTTGAAAAATCCCGGTCCGTACACACTCTCCACGACGTGGATGGCCGCCTCGTGCGGCTTGTTGGAACATACGGCAATCGGAACTTCTTCCCGCAGCGCGGTCAGGGTTTCCCGCATATTAGGATACGGCTTTACATGATACAGCGGGTCCTCGTTGAACCACGCGCGGCCAAGGCGGATGCCCTCCTGCAGATAGTTCAGTTCTGCATCTCCGGCGTCTTTTAAGGCGCGCTCCACTGCCAGATCGAAACCGTCTCCGGCGTAAAAGTTGAAGGCTTCTACCGGGCGCGGCACAAGTCCAAAATGTTCCAGAACGCGGTTGACTGCATGCGCAATCGACTCTACGGTGTCTGCGATGGTGCCGTCCAGGTCAAAGATACAAGCTTTTATCATATTCTGACTTCCCTTCGTTGTCTCTTTTGTTCTTCGATTTTCTTTCTTCTCTCTCTTCTTGTCCGCAATCATTATATCCTGTATTTTCTCCCTGCGCAACCATATTTTCTTTTCCTGCACTTTGTGATAAAATGAAGCTGTTTTTCAGATTCTTGGAAAGGAAAAAAACAGAATATGAATCAGACTGTGAAAATATTTTTTACCGATATGGACGATACCCTGCTGAATTCCGAAAAGCAGGTGACAAAAGAAAACATGGATGCCATTTCAGAGGCACTTGCCGCCGGCCACAAAATTGTGTTCAACACCGGCCGCCCGCTCTCCGGCTTTCTGCCGATCTTAAAAGAGCTCGGACTTGACCGCGAAGGCTGCTATGCCATCGCTTTCAACGGCGGACTGATTTACGACTGTGCCGCGCAAAAAACGCTGTATCGCCGCACGATTCCGCTTGAATATGCACGCGTGATCTTTGAAAAAACGCAGGAGGCAGGCCTCTACTGCCACACCTACTCCGACACCTCCCTTCTCTGCCGCCATGCGGGCGAGGAAACGCGCGTTTACACACAGGCAATCCACATTCCCGTCGTGGAAGATCCGCTTCTGCCGGAGCACCTCGCCGAGGAACCATGCAAGATGATCGTGATTGATCTCCACGACCGTGCAAAAATGGACGCTTACCGCGCTGCCATGGAGCCGTGGGCAAAAGGAAAAATTTCGATGTTCTACTCCAGCCCGCATTACCTCGAGCATGTCCCGGAACACGTTTCCAAGGGCCATGCCGTGAAAAAACTCTGCGAGCTTCTTCAGATTCCGCTTGCCAACACCGTGGCCGCCGGAGATCAGGAAAATGATATTTCGATGATCGAGGCCGCTGCCGTCGGTGCCGCCATGAAAAACGCAACCGATGCGGTAAAAGCAAGTGCGGATTATATCACAGAAAACGACTGCAACCACAGCGGTGTGGCAGAGATTCTTCGTAAGTTTATCCTTGCCTGATGCTGTTTCTGTGTCAGGAAACCTTCTTTTTCTTGTTTTCTTTGGCACTTTTTCCGAATTCTGTAAGATTTTACTTTCTTTTTTGTTGAAACTGTATTACAATAGTTTCAAAGGACAGCATTTGAAAGGAGACTTGAATCGAGATGTCACGGAAATCAAAACGTATTCTGCTTACTCTGGCTTCTGCCGCTGTCGGCGCAGCCTGCGGTGCGGCAGTCTATTTTATCCGGAAAGGAAAAGCAGATCTTGAAACAGATTTTGACGATTTTAAAGACGAATTTGAAGAGGAAGAGCCTGCTCCTGCTGAACGTACTTATACGACCCTTCCGAAAACGAAAGGTGCGGAGGATGCTGCACCGGATCCGGAATCTGCAGCTTGCAATGAAGGTTCCGAAACAGCTGATGCAGAAGCTGAAAGCGAAACCGCAGAGTCCGAAGAAGAAGACGCTGAAAAAGAAAGCTGTGCGGACGATAGCGAAAGCGCATGTGAAGCGCCGAAAGCTGAATCTGGTGATGATGAAGCGGATTCTTGCGAGGAAGAAACAACAGCAGAAACTGCAGGCGCCGCAGAAGAAACACCGTCTGCTGCGGATCGTGAAGTTTCTCCGCAGGAAGAAAGCGAAGTAACCGCAGAATAAAACCCAAAAACAGAATATAGAAACAGAAGGAAGTAATTCCTGGGGAGGGAAACCTCCCCCTTTTTTATGGAAAGGAGATTGTTATGGAACTTGCAAAACGCGATGACGTCCCTGTAGAACTTACCTGGGACCTGTCTTTAATCTATCCAACCGAGGAGGCCATGCTTGCCGATGCGCAGAAAATGAAAGAGTTAAGTCTTTCTATGGAAGCATCCTACAAAGGAAACCTCACCGACGCAGCCACGATCAACCACTGCCTCGACGATTACCAGGAGGTCTACCGTCTGATCACACTGACCGCCAACTACTGCGATCTCGCCGTCTCTGTCGACTATTACAACAGTGCAAACCAGACGCGCAACGACCGCATCAACAGCCTGATCTCTGAGATTTTCAGCCGTCTCACCTTTATCGAGAGCGAGCTTTCCGAACAGTCAGAGGATGTTTTGAACGAGGCCATGCAGCAGTCAGATACGAACCGCTGCTATCTCGCCGAGATTCTCCGCAACAAGGCACACCGCCTGAGTCCGGAAACCGAGCGTGCCATTTCCGCTCTGTCCCAGACCTTCTCAGCTCCATACCAGATCTACAACATGGCAAAACTTGCCGATATGAAATTTGATTCTTTCACCGTAAACGGAAAAGAATATCCGCTCGGCTACTCCCTGTTTGAAGATAATTATGAGTACGAAAAAGACACCGATATCCGCCGCAGTGCATTCTCCGCCTTTTCTGCAAAAATCAGACAGTATGAAAATGTAACGGCAGCTGCTTACAATGCCCAGCTGCAGACAGAAAAGACCATGGCCACGCTGCGCGGCTTCGATTCCGTCATCGACTCCCTTCTGTTCCCGCAGCAGGTCAGCCGCGAGCTGTACAACCGTCAGATCGATCTCATCACCACCCGTCTGGCTCCGCATATGCGCAAATATGCCCGCCTGCTGAAAAAGATCCACAACCTTGACCACATGACTTTCGCCGATCTGAAAATCGCCGTCGACCCGGAGTACGATCCGTCTGTCACGATCGAGGAATCGAAACAGTACATCGAAAAAGGCCTTGCCATTCTCGGCGACGATTACGTTTCCATGATTCAGGAGGCGTACAAAAAACGCTGGGTTGACTTTGCACAGAACCAGGGAAAATCCACCGGCGGCTTCTGCGCAAGCCCGTACGGAAAAGGTTCCTTTATTCTCTTAAGCTGGAATAACCGCATGGCAGATGTTTTCACGCTGGCGCATGAACTCGGCCACGCCGGCCATTTCCGTCTCTGCAACGGCGCACAGGCGATTCTCGATACCGAGGTTTCCTCTTATTTTGTCGAGGCGCCGTCTACCATGAACGAGCTTCTGATGGCTCATTATCTGCTGAAAACGAACCCGGACAAGCGGTTCCGCCGCTGGGTTTTAAGCTGTATGATCAGCAACACATATTATCACAACTTTGTCACCCATCTGATGGAGGCTGCTTACCAGCGCGAGGTTTACAAACTCATCGATGCCGGCGACAGTGTACAGGCTGAGACGTTAAGCAACATCATGAAAGAGACCCTGCAGAAATTCTGGGGCGATGATGTGGAAATTTCCGATGACGCAGCGCTCACCTGGATGCGCCAGCCGCATTACTATATGGGACTTTACTCTTACACCTACAGCGCCGGACTGACCGTTGCCACACAGGTCTGCAAGCGCATCGAAAACGAAGGCCAGACCGCTGTCGATGACTGGAAAAAGGTACTGACTGCCGGAAGCACAAAGACACCGGAAGAACTGGCAAAGATGGCCGGCGTTGATATCTCGACGGATGCGCCGCTTCTCGATACGATTGAGACGATTGGATCGATCATCGATGAGATCTGCGAGCTGACCGAAGAGCTGGGCTGCTGATCCCGTCCGCATTGCAACTCTCTATCAAACAGTAAAAACGGATTGTTCCGTCAGTTTCTATCACTGACGAAGCAATCCGTTTTTTTCATATCTTTTTTCACGCATTCCAGCATTTTTTCAGAATCGCAGCTGCCTCTGCAATCTTCTCCTCCGAAAGCCCCGCATACCCGAGCAGCACCGTGCCGCGCTGTGCGGGATCTGCGGCAGCGCCGATGCAGTACCGCTCCAGCCCATACACACGCACGCCAGCCTCTTTTGCCCGCTGTACCGCCTCCGCTTCAGAGAGTCCTTTCGGCAGATGGACCAGCACATGGACGCCCGCATTCTCGCCGGACACCGTGTACTCCCGCCCAAACTCCTTCAGAAGCCGGATCAGCAGGTCGTGCTTTCCTTTATACTGCGCACGCATCCGGTTCAGATGGCGCTCGAACGCGCCGCTCCGCATAAATTCTTCCAGAATCTTCTGATCCGTCTTCGAAACTGTCGCGGAAAAACATCTTCCGTTCTCCTCGTAGGCAGGCAGCAGCGTCTCCGGCAGCACCATGTAGCTGATGCGGATGGACGGCGCAATCGCCCGCGAAAACGTTCCAAGATAGATCACTTTTCCCTCTGTGTCATTGCCCTGCAGTGCCGGGATCGGGCGGCCCTTGTAGCGGAATTCACTGTCGTAATCATCCTCGATCAGATACCGCCCATTTTCCCTCGATGCCCACGTAAGGAGCTGCATCCGCCGCTTCATCGGCATGACCATGCCCATCGGGAACTGGTGGGACGGCATGATGTACGCCAGATCCGCCCCGCTCTTTTCCAGCTCCGCCGGCCGCATGCCCGCTTCGTCCATCGAAATCGTGCACATCGCATAGCCGAGCTTTGCAAAGCAGCGGTAGGCACTGATATACGTCGGGTTTTCCATCGCCACTTTATGACCACGCCCTAAGATCACCGAAAGCAGCATCAGCAGATAATCATTTCCCGCTCCGATGATGATCTGCTCCGTGCGGCAGTTCACGCCGCGTGCGTGGTGCAGATAGTCGCGGATCGCCTCCCGGAGGCCGTGCTCGCCCTTCGCATCCCCGAGCTGGAACAGGCTGTCATCTGCGTCCAGCAGGACTTCTTTCGAGATCTTCTTCCAGCTGTTCTGCGGAAATCCGCCCGGCGCCGTGCCGGTCACCGCAAAATCGCAGCGGAACGGCGTCTGCTCCGCGGCATCATCCTCTTTTGTCTCCTCTTTCTTTTCATCGAGGCGGTACAGTCCCTCAATCTCACAGACAAAATATCCTTTGCACGGCACACTCTCCAGATACCCTTCGGATACGAGCTGCTCATACGCCAGATCCACGGTACTCCGGCTCACCGACAGATAACCCGAAAGCGCCCGCGCCGACGGCAGCCGCTCCCCTGCACGGATCCGTCCGCCGCGGATTTCCTCGCGGATAAAACCGTAGATCTGCTCATAGAGCGGTGTCTTCCGGTGCGGATCCAGCGAAATCGTCAATTCATTCATCTTCCCATCTCCCCTGACAAAAAGAACAGCCGCTTGGGATGTCGGTTTCATCCAGGCGGCTGCTCTGTTCCATTTCAAAATTCTTATTTATTTCGCTGCCGGCAGCTTGAAAGAGCTCTTCAGGGATACGATACGGTTGAACACCAGCGCATCCTCTTTGGAATCTTTTGCGTCTACACAGAAGAATCCGTTTCTGACAAACTGGAAGCTGTCGTATGCTTTCGCATCTTTTAAAGACGGCTCCAGATAGCACTCTTTTAATACGGTCAGGGAATTCGGATTCAGGTTCATGGAACCATCCTCGTTGTAAACGCCCTTCTCCTCGTCGATCAGGTTTTCGTACAGACGGCACTCTGCTTTGACGGCGGTCTTTGCTGCTACCCAGTGGATCGTTCCTTTTACTTTTCTTCCGTCCGGGGAATTTCCTCCCTTGGACTCCGGATCGTACGTTCCATGGATTACGGTAATATTTCCGTTCTCGTCTTTCTCGCATCCGGTGCAGGTGACGAAGTATGCGTTCATCAGGCGGACTTCATTGCCCGGGAACATACGGAAGTATTTGCGGACCGGCTCCTCCATGAAGTCTTCGCGCTCGATGTACAGCTCTCTTCCGAACGGTACCTGACGGCTGCCAAGCTCCGGATTCTCGAGGTTATTCTGTACTTCCAGCATCTCAATCTGGTCTTCCGGATAGTTGTCGATGACAAGTTTCACCGGATTTAAGACTGCCATGGTACGGGCTTTTTTCAGCTTCAGGTCCTCGCGGATGCAGTACTCCAGCATCGCATAGTCAACGGAGCTGTTTGCTTTTGATACACCGCACAGATCTACGAATTTCTTGATGGACTCCGGTGTAAAGCCTCTGCGGCGGAGTGCTGCGATGGATACGAGACGCGGATCATCCCAGCCGTCTACCACGCCGTCCTCTACCAGCTTTTTAATGTAACGTTTTCCGGTAACCACGTTGGTCAGATACAGTTTTGCGAACTCGATCTGGCGCGGCGGCATCGGATATTCCAGCTCACGTACAACCCAGTCGTACAGCGGACGGTGATCCTCAAACTCCAGGGTACAGATGGAATGGGTGATGCCTTCGATAGCGTCCTCGATCGGATGCGCGAAGTCGTACATCGGGTAGATGCACCAGGTATCGCCGGTTCTGTGGTGATGCATATGGGCTACACGGTAGATAACCGGGTCTCTCATGTTGATGTTCGGTGATGCCATATCGATTTTCGCACGGAGTACTTTGCTTCCGTCCTCGAATTCGCCGTTTTTCATGCGCTCGAACAGGTCCAGGTTTTCCTCTACGGAACGATTGCGGTACGGGCTCTCTTTTCCAGGCTCGGTTAAGGTTCCGCGGTACTCACGGATCTCCTCTGCGGACAGATCGCAGACGAATGCTTTTCCTTTTTTGATCAGTTTTACGGCTGCCTCATACATCTGTGGGAAATAATCGGATGCGTAGTACAGATGATCCTTCCAGTCTGCGCCAAGCCACTGGATATCGGCTTTGATGGAATCGACAAACTCGGTTTTCTCTTTTGTCGGGTTTGTATCATCGAAACGCATGTGGAACTCTCCGTTGTACTCCTGTGATAAACCGTAGTTTAACAGAATGGATTTCGCATGTCCGATATGAAGATAGCCGTTTGGCTCCGGCGGGAATCGTGTGCAGACATGGTCGTAAACGCCCTCTGCCAGATCTTTGTCAATCGCAAGCTCGATAAAATTTTTGGAAACAACTTCTTTTTCTTCCATAATAAGGTCAGGCCTCCCTCAAATCTTTTCGTTTGGAGCACTGCCCCGAAAAGGGCGCAAAATGCTCTGTGTATTCTAACACTATAACACAAAAGCATTCTTCTGCAAAGCACTTTTTTCGGTACACCTCCCCGGAAAGGCTATTCTTCCGCCTCGTGCGCCGTCACCTGGCGGTGCTCCACCGATGTCGAGAACACAATCTGCGTCCGCGTCCGGCCGAAATGCTGCAGCTCCCCGATGAACTGGTCGAGCTCAATGGTGCTGACAAAAAGGCCCTCAATGAGCATGGAGTAATCACCGGTAACGCAATTACATTCCACGACATTGTGGACCTTTTCAATATAGGGATAAAATTCTTTCTTCTGAACCGGCTCAACCTCGAGGTTAATAAATGCTTTAATCGGATATCCTAAAAGCGCCGGATTTAATTTTACCTGATATCCTGTAATGTACCCTTCCTTTTCCAGCCGCTCGATTCTGGCCGAGACTGCCGGGGAGGATAAAAATACATGTTCCGCAATTTCTTTCAGCGGCATCCTGGCGTTTTCCCGAAGGAGATTCAGGATTTTTGCATCGATATGATCGAGCTCATGGCGCGCCGCATCGTTTCTGCTTTTTTCATGTTTCATACGCTGCTCTCCTGTTTTTTCACTTTTATACTGTTCAGCATATCACGTTCGCCGTTTTTTGTCTACGAAAACGTGATCCGACAGAAGCCGGCTTTCGAAAAGAAAGAAAAAGTGCTTCTGTCCCTTGGTATTTAAAATCAAACGCAAAAATAAATAAGATTTCACAGTTCTTCGGCGGCGGTATTTACAAATTCTGCGGCTGGTGTTATTCTTCCGGTATCGACTGAAAAACAAGAATTGTTTCAGACAATATATACAATTTAACTCGTGCAGAAAGAAGGAGATTATTATGAAAACAAGAATGGAAGCAGATTCAATTGGTACCCTGGAAGTCCCATCTGACGCCTACTATGGAGTACAGTCTCTCCGTGCAAAACGGAATTTTCCGATCACAGGAACACCGATCAACCCGGTCATGATCCAGAATCTCGCCAAAATCAAAAAGGCAGCTGCCATCTCCAACCGCGAAGCAGGACGTCTTCCGGAAGAAAAAGCGGCTGCCATTATCAATGCCTGTGATGAAATTATTTCCGGCAAATTAAAAGAAGAATTCATCGTTGACGGAATCCAGGGCGGTGCCGGAACGAGCGCCAACATGAACGCAAACGAAGTCATCGCAAACCGTGCTATTGAGCTTCTTGGCGGCACAAAGGGAGATTATTCTATTGTTCACCCGAATGATCACGTCAACATGGCACAGTCCACGAACGACGTTATCCCGACTGCCGGAAAGCTGACCGTTCTTGATCTGCTCCCGCATCTGCTGCACGCACTGGAATCTCTCCAGGCTGCACTGCTCGGCAAGTCACAGGAGTTTGACCACATCCTGAAAATGGGAAGAACACAGCTTGAGGACGCTGTCCCGATGCGTCTCGGCCAGAGCTTCCACGCTTACGCAACGATGATTGAGCGTGACATCCGCCGCATCCACCGCACCAGCAAAGATCTCTATACAGTCAATCTCGGCGGAACCGCGATCGGCACGACCATCAATGCTTCGGACTATTATCTCCACCACATTGTTCCGACACTCGCCGCTGTCACAGGCTACCCGCTGATGCAGGCGGAGGATCTGTTTGATGCTACGGAGAACCTCGACTGCTTTGTGAATGTTTCGGGTTCTCTCAAGACCTGCGCCGTCAACCTTTCCAAGATGTGCAACGATCTGCGTCTTCTGTCCAGCGGTCCGCGCACCGGCTTCGGAGAGATCAACCTGCCGCCGATGCAGAACGGTTCCTCGATCATGCCTGGAAAGATCAACCCGGTTATCCCGGAGGTTGTGACACAGGTTGCGTTCCATGTCATCGGAAATGATACGGCCATCACGATGGCTGCTGAGGCAGGACAGATGGAGCTGAATGCGTTCGAGCCGGTTGTCTTCTATTCCCTGTTCTCCTCCATCACCTCGATGACAGGAGCCGTTACGACACTCGTGAAGAACTGTATTCTCGGCATTACGGCAAATGAGAAACGGTGTGAAGATCTCGTTTCGAAGAGCGTCGGCATCACGACAGCTCTCTGCCCGTATATCGGATATCAGAAAGCAGCTTCGATTGCGAAGAAATCGCTGAAGACAGGCGAGAGCGTTACCTCTCTCGTTCTGAAGGATGAGTTGCTGACGCAGAAGCAGCTCGACGACATTCTCGACCCGTACGCGCTGACCGGACCGGAACTGCCGGACGAGGATGATCTGGTGGGCTGAATCCGCTCTGTATCATATGAAAACACCAGAAAAAGACTTCCCGGATGTTATGTTTGTCCGGAAAGTCTTTTTCTCGTTCTGCTCTATCTGAAATTCTTCTTAGATTCTCGCTACGCCGCTCTTCTTGGCAGCCTCTGCAACTGCCGATGCGACTGCGTCTTTGACACGCGGATCAAACGCTGCTGGAAGGATGTAGTCTGCGTTCAGCTCCTCATCACTTACAAGGCCTGCAATCGCATACGCTGCTGCAACCTTCATCTCATCGTTGATATCCGATGCGCGCACGTCGAGCGCTCCGCGGAAGATGCCCGGGAAGCAGAGAACGTTGTTGACCTGGTTCGGGTAATCGCTTCTTCCGGTGCTGACAACGGCTGCTCCTGCGGCTTTCGCCTCATCCGGGAAGATCTCCGGGGTCGGATTTGCGCATGCAAAAATAATCGGGTCTTTTGCCATGGTGCGCACCATATCTGCGGTCAGGGTTCCCGGTGCGGAAACGCCGATGAAAATGTCGGCTCCTTTGATCACCTCGGCAAGGGTGCCTTTCTCATGGTTGTAGTTTGTGATCTTTGCCATCTCCTCTTTGATCGGGTTCAGGCCGTCGCGTCCCTCGTAGATCGCACCTTTGCGGTCGGTCATGATGACGTTTTTGAGGCCCATCGAGATCAGCAGGCGGATGATTGCGATTCCGGCTGCACCGGCTCCTGAGGTGACGATTTTGACTTCATCGAGTTTCTTTCCGACCAGTTTCAGCGCATTGATGACACCGGCCAGTGTGATGACAGCGGTTCCGTGCTGGTCATCGTGGAAAATCGGAATATCACAGCATTCCTTTAATTTCTTCTCAATCTCAAAGCATCTCGGTGCGGAGATATCCTCCAGGTTGACGCCGCCGAAGCTTCCGGCGAGAAGGCGCACGGTATTGACGATATCATCGACGTCCTTGCTGCGCACGCAGAGCGGAATTGCATCGACACCGCCGAATTCTTTGAATAAAACGCATTTTCCTTCCATAACCGGCATTCCGGCCTCCGGGCCGATATCGCCAAGTCCGAGGACTGCGGTTCCATCTGTGACAACAGCTACTGTGTTCCATCTTCTGGTCAGCTCGTAGCTCTTATTGACATCTTTCTGAATTTCCAGGCACGGCGCTGCCACACCCGGGGTATAGGCAAGACTTAAGGCATCTTTTGTATCTACGGCTGCACGGGATGTCACCTCGAGCTTTCCGCGTAATTCATAGTGCATCTTTAATGATTCTTTTGCGTAATCCATCGCTTTTTTTCCTCCATGTGGTGTATGAACGCGCCTCATTAATAATAGGAAGAGAGATTCACGCGTCATACGAGATGTCTGTTCGCTGCACCCCTATTATAGCAAGCATTGCTTAAAATTCAACCAGAGTTTTGATTAATGAAAAATTTTCCACTTTTCACTCAAAAATACCATTTTCACTTGCGAAACTTTATCAAAAATGCCGTTTTACTTTTTTATTTTCCGCAAAAAAATCTGCCCACTCCAGCCCTTTTTTCAGACTGGAAATGGACAGATCGTTTTTTTATTCCGCTACAATATTCTGCAGCCAGACACCTTTCTTGACAAGAACGAATCCGATGACGCACTTGATCAGGTCAACCGACATTACCATAAAATAGATCGCGTAGATCGAAAGTCCGGTAAAACGGCTTAAGCAGAACGCAACCGGCACGCTGGCAACCCAGATGAAGACGCTGTCGAACAGGAACGTGATGATCGTTTTTCCGCCGGAGCGCAGGGTGAAGTAGCTTGCATGCAGGAAGGCATTCACCGGCATAAACATGGCCACTTCCACGATGAAGATGGCTGCCATATGGCGTACTTCCCCGGTCGTATTGTAGAGACGCGGGAAGAGCGGCGCCACAAGTGCCATCAGCGCACCGATCACGATACAGAGCAGTACGGAGAACGTGATCAGCTTCGTATCGGTATCCTTTGCCTCTTCCATCTTTCCGGCTCCGAGGAGCTGTCCGACGATGATGGCAACGGAATCGCCGAGTGCGATGAATACGACGTTGAACAGGTTCGAGATCGTGTTGGAGATGTTCATCGCCGCTACGACGTTCAAACCGCGTACGGAGTAGCACTGCATCAGAATTGCAACACCGCCGGCCCAAAGCGTCTCGTTCAGCATCAGCGGCGTTCCCTTGATGAGGATCTGTTTCGTCAGAGCCGCCGGAACGCGGATCGTGCGGTACAGATGCTTCGTAAAGCGGTATTTCTCTTTGTTTCCGTGGGTGCGGATCAGCACGATTGCCATCTCCACGTAGCGGGACAGCACCGTTGCGGCTGCCGCACCGACAACGCCGAGCTGCGGAGCGCCAAATTTTCCGTAAATTAAAATGTAGTTAAAGACCAGATTGACGAAGACAGCGATGATGCCGGCTTTCATCGGAAGCATCGTCTCGCCGCACTCGCGCAGGGTGCTGGCGTAGAGCTGGACAAACAGGAACGGCGGCAGTCCGACGAGCATGACTTTCATATAGGACACACCGTACGAGAGTGTCGCATTCATATCCTGGCTTCCCTGATCGCCCGTCAGATACAGGCGGATCAGCGGCTCGTGGGCGCCGAGGAAAATGGCAATCGCCGTTGCGGTCAGGATCACACCGATCCAGAGCTTGAAGCGGAAGGTGTTCCGCACACCCTCATCGTTGCCCTGTCCGAAATACTGCGCGGTAAAGATTCCTGCACCGGACACGCCTCCGAAGATACAGAGGTTATAGATAAAAAGAAGCTGATTGACAATCGCAACACCGGACATCTGCTCGGTGCCGACCTGCCCTACCATGATGTTGTCGAGAAGGCTGACAAAGTTGGTGATACCGTTCTGAATCATAATCGGCATCGCAACGCCAAGCACCATCAGGTAAAACCGTTTGTCCCCAATAAATTTTCTGTGTTTCTGCATGGTTTCCCCCTTTTCTGTTGTAATGATAAATAAGTGACATAAATCGGAGCCTTTCTGGATTTCTCCAGTAAGGCTCCTGACAGTAATGCTTATTATACACGATTCTTTTTTAGAAAGAAAGATCCTTTTTATCTTTTTTATAGCTTTTTTTGACATCTTACTTTCTCTCGTCTGCTTCGATTCTCCTGTTGGTAAATAGTTTGTACAGGAAGGCAATCGGAATCAGGAAGGTGGCTGTGGTCATCGTCGCCGCCTCACCCTCTGTAAATCCAAGTCCTTTCATGTACGGTGCGTACAGATAGTAGACGAGTACGGCATAAACCGCTGCCCATGCAAACGAGCTGCACAAGTTTCCGAATTCCAGTGCTCCTACTCCTTTTGGATGTCCGAAAAAGGCTTTTCAGCAGCTTTCCAGCCGGCCCAGGAATTCTGCGCGGAGTTCTTCGAGGAATGCATCGGTCTTCGGGTACTGCTCGAAGGTCAGCGGCGCGCCTGCTTTTTCATCGATCAGCGCCGTTACTGCCGCTCTTCCGATTTTTGCTTCCAGCGCCTCACAGATGCGGAGATCCTGGATAGCTTCATACATGATCTCGCTGCGGATAGACGGATAAACGGTATCTTTTCCCGGATAGACGATGAATCCGTCGCCGGACGGGAATGCGTGGTCGGCGGAGGTCGTCAGATATGGATTGATCGGGTAGCGGGACAGCTGGGAGTGATAAAAATTGAATCCCCAGTGCAGAAAGCCTTTGATCTGAAATTTATACAGCAGAAAACCGAGAATCCGCACGCGGCGGGACGGCATGGCCATAAAGCTGTTCGGGTAAATCTTTCCCGGGTAACAGCAGTAATAGACCCACTGATTTTCGATTTCATGCTGCAGAAATTCTGTAATTTTGGCAACGCCTGTTACCGGGCATTCTACAAGCCCCTGCTCGTAGAAATCATAGTCGGATAACGCATCCATCGTTTTGCTGTCTCCGATCAGGGAACGAATCATCTCGGACGCTGCACGGTAGTTCTCCATCTGATCGCGGGACGGCTCGTCAGAGATGTGGAAATATGTATGCTCGCTGATTCCTTCCCGTACAAGCTCCTGCTCAAGGGCTCCGAGATACTGGCGCAGAAAAGCGGTGTATTCCGGCGAATCGGCCGGTGTGTGCCAGCCGAAACGGTACGTTTTTTCACCGTTTTCCGTCACCTGAATATTCGCCGCACATTTCGCTCCCCACTGGGAAAACAGGTGCGCCATCTCGAAATACTGGATGCCATTTCGCTTGCAGATTTCGATAAAACGGTGGAATTTTGAGAAATCAAAATGATATGTCTCTCCTGTCTTCTCAATTTCCACCAGCTGCACGCACGGCCGCGTCGTACCGACTGCCGTGTCGAGCGGCGGGGTATGAATCGGGACGAGAATCATATTGATGCCCGCATCCGCTGCCGCCGCAAGATATTTTTCAATCCACGCCCAGTGCTCCTCAGAATAGATTTCCACGTTGTGCTGCGCCGCAATGCAGTCAGCGTAGAACCATCGCGTGTAATGCAGCTTCTGCTCCGGCATGCGGCATGAAAGAACGGTAAGCTCCATCGTCGTCTCCTCCACCGTCACATCCGCATCCGTCTCCCACGGCTGTTTCTCCTTCGTAAACCGCATTGTCACCAGATACGAACCCGCCGCCAGATCTTCTCTTGCATCAATCCGCACCCACAGAACCGTTCTCTGCTTCGAAACACTGACCTGAAATCCCTGTTCCGCAAGCGGCACCAGCACATCCGGCATCATCCCCGGCTCCAGCGAAAGATAATCCTCCTCTTCCAGCCCCTCCTCAATCGCCGGCTGATCCATCACCACATCCCGCACCAGATAAACCTTCACCTGTCCCGCAAGTGGCGACACAATCTCAACCCGAAACTGCGCCCGCTCCTCCTGCTCTAACACCACCTGATACGACACACGCTCGCCTTGCAGCGCTGTCATTGCTTTAATCTCTTTCACACTTTCCAGCGCTTCCTGCCGGATTTTCTTTAAATTGGAAATCTGTCTGATTTTCATAAAACCTCCCGATCTTTTGGAAAAATCACCTCAATGCACTGTATCCACAGGACACGTGAAGTGACTCTATCCTTACTGCACAATATACATTTCTTTTACTTCTTCCAGAATCTACTCTTTTGTTCTGTCTGCCAGTCCCAGCTGCTTAATATCAACGCTTTCCGTCTGCATCCGCTGGACAAAATTTGAATATCCTCATAAAGCATAGCAGCAAGCATCAAGAATGACTATAACTAAACTTACCTCAAAAGACGCCTACCTTTCGGTAAGCGTCTGCGATTATCCATATATTATTTTCTTTATCGTACTATATGCCCACTATTCTGCATGGGCAAAAGCATCCTTGTCTCCGTTTTGAAATAACGCCTGCATCTTTCGTCTCATACGCTTTCCCTCCTCACCTGTTTTTTTCGTTCTCGTATCTATCGTCATTTTATCACTCACCTAGGAAAATAGCAAGGCCACTGCCACCTTCAGCACTCCGGCCAGCACCATCACAAAAATTGGGTTCTTTTTGCCTTTCTGCAACAGAATGAGGCTGATGATAAAAATCACAACAAGACTCCAGTTGGTCTGTGCCCATCGAATAACGGTGTCTCCTTCGCTGCCCCAGAACGCTGTGACCAGAATCGAAATTCCCGCGGAACCGATCATTGCCACAACTGCCGGGCGGAGCGAGTGAAGGATGCCCTGGAGCATTGCCATTTCACGGTATTTCAGATAGAGCTTCGCGAGCAGGGTGACAAGGATACAAGACGGCAGAATACAGCCAAGCGTTGCCGCAAGTGCACCCGGAACACCGGCGATCTTAATTCCGACAAAAGTCGCCGAATTCACTGCGATCGGCCCCGGCGTCATCTGGGAGATAGTGATCAGATCGGTAAACTCCGACATGGAAAGCCAGCCGTGGCCCTGCACTACCTGTCCCTGGATCAGCGGCATGGCAGCATAGCCTCCGCCAAAACTGAACAGACCGATCTGGAAAAAGCTTAAAAATAGCTGAAGATAAATCATTATTCTCCCCTCCGTTTCGCCAGAATCGTCCGCACCGCACCGATGGCACCGCAGACCAGAACAATATAGATCACATTCACGCTAAAAAAGCACGCCGCCGCAAACGCTCCCACAAGAATTACCAGCGACAGTTTGTCTTTTTCCTTCACAACGCCTGCTCCCATTTCATACGTTACCGACGCAATCACGGCTCCGACACCGGCCTGCATCCCTTCCAGCATCTGGCTCACAAAAAAGTTATCCCGGAATGCCTGATAGCAGACGGAAATCACAGAAATAATCAGAAACGGCGGAATGATTGTTCCGATAATCGAAACCAGCACACCAACCATTCCCGCCAGCTTATAGCCGACAACAATCGCCCCGTTCACCGCAATCGGCCCCGGAGATGACTGTGCAATTGCCACCAGATCGAGCATCTCGTTCTCCTCAATCCAGTGATACTCATCCACAAACTTCTTCTTCATCAGCGTCACAATCACATAACCGCCGCCGAACGTAAACGCACTCAAATACAGCGTGGAAAAAAACAGTTTCTGCAGTACCTTACGTTTTGATTCCATTGTTTTCTTCACCTCATTTTTTCTGTTGTCACTATTCTATCATCTCCACGCGGATTTTGCACGAAAAAACTATAAGAAATACGCTCTGCGAAATTCCGTCAGTTTTTCTTTCTCACCGCCGTCTCCATCGGAAGCCCTGTATCATAGTCAAGCTGCCGCGGCTCGTATTCCTCGTTTTCGCGCTGTCTCGTATATCCTTCATTCTCCCAGTTCGGTATAAAATCCGGTCTCCACGAACGCATCCTCCACTGATAGCCGCGATAGAGATCCCGCGTATCATTCATATGCGCAATCAGCTTGTCGTGCAGTTCATTTCGAACTTCCGTATACCGCTCGTCATCGATCAGATTTTGGATTTCATACGGATCCGCCTGCATATCGTAAAATTCATCTGTATCGCAGAGGTGAATGACCAGCTTGTATCGGTCCGAAGTCACCGCCCGCATGATCTGCAGGCCACCGAAGCCATCGTGATCCACTTCATAACGGGTAAATTCTGTATAAACCTCATCGTTAATCTTCACAGACGGATCCTGAATCTGAGCAAGCATACTCTTTCCTTCCATCAGCTTCGGAACCGGCAGCCCGAAGTATTCCATTATCGTCGGTGCAAGATCAATATGTGATGCAGGAGCTTCCTCGACACAGCCGACAGCTCCGCCTTTTATGATCAACGGAATATTTGCCACCTCTTTATAGGCCGCCGCATTTTTCGAAAACAGCCGGTGTGCTCCCAGCATGTCGCCGTGATCCGAAGTAAAGATAACTAACGCATCTGGTGCGATCTGCCGGATCTTATCGAGCACGCGCCCGATTTCATAATCGGCAAAGGAATTACATCCAAGGAATAGCGCCAAGCCATCTGATGCCTGATTGATCTTCTCTTCGGATGCATACAGATTCTTTCCTGCCCACAGCCGCTGCATAAACGGCTTTTTCGACAGATCATCCTGAAAACTCGGATTATGTTCAAATTGGAATCCATCATACATATGATTGAATGGTGCTGGGCAAAGCGACGGTCCGTGCGGCTCATCGTAAGAAACGGTTAAGAAAAAGTCCTGATCCTGAAACTCCTCGAGATACCGGATTGCCCGATTTGAACAGCGGTGCGCATACGTAAACTCTTCTGAAAAACCTTCTTTGTATGCCTCTTTCGGATCCCTTGAGCGCACTTTATCTGCATCACTCAGTTCATTCAGATACGTTTTCATATCATACCAGTAATCCGGATTCCACCCTTCTGGGCATCTGCCGTTTCCAAAGTAGTCGCCGCCGTCCAGATGGTATTTTCCAATATAGCCGCATGCGATTCCATGATCACTCAAGCGCTGTCCGATCGTCTTTACATTATCCCCCATCGCAATACTGTTTGTCACCATGCCGTTCGTGTGTGGAAAGGTTCCTGTAAAAATTGCACTCCGCGCCGGTCCGCATACAGGCTGACACGTATATGCGTTTTCATATCGAATGCCCTCCGCTGCCAGGCGGTCCAGATTCGGAGTCTTCATTTTCTCGTTACCATAGCATCCTACCATATCTTTTCTCGTGGTATCTGTCATCAGAAATACAACTTGTCTTTTCATGTCTTATCCTCTCCCATCTCTTACCTTCTGTCCAAGTTCTGCAAATTTATCGTACCATTGCCCGAAAAAGAGCTGGTATCCTTCGCAGAAATCATTTTGATATATTCCATTTCTGTCCTTCGTCCTGTTCCGCATGCAGCCGCCACGGCATAAAGAAAAGAAACGACATTCCCGGCATTTCACACTCGGTGCCGATCGCCCGATAAAGGATTTTTCCAGCCGTTTCGCATCGACTGCATCCAGCCGGTCACGGTTCAGATTTCCCATATACCAGTCATCCATCACGTAAAAATCGCATGGATAGATGCTGCCGTCCGCCTCCACGACATACTGCTCACTGCAGATGCCACACTGCTCGCACGATTCCGGCTGGTACCCAGCCGCCATGCCGACATAATTTTCAAACTGACGGATATAGGGCTGACGCCCTTTTTTCAGATCCCGGTACCAGAGACCCGCGAGTTCCGACAGAAACTCCCCGTACTGCTGCGGCAGGAGTGAATACGGCCTCTCTCCCTTTCTTTCTCCATATGGGTCGAGGCACGCAATATACTGCTGAAACTGCCACCCGTTTCTCCGATACGATTCGTAGATCTCTTTCGTATGCTCCGCCAGCTGCGATGTCACAACCGTTAAAACATTAAACTCTACCCCCATCCGCGAAAACAGATCCGCCGTTCTTTTCACACGATCATACGTGCCGCCTCCATCTGCTCCGCATCGAAATGCATCGTGAATTTCCTGCGTACCATCCACGGAAAGACCGATCAAAAAATGCTTTTCCCGGAAAAATTCACACCATTCCTCCGTAATCGCATACCCGTTCGTCTGAAACGCGTTGAATATCTGTACCCCGTTCCGGTTATATTTCTCCTGTAGTTCCACCGCCCTTCGAAAAAACTCAAGTCCGCGAAGCGACGGCTCTCCGCCCTGCCATGTATAGCTCACGACACCATCCGCCGGGAGCATCGTCTTCCGGATTACATTTTTCAGTGTCTCCTCACTCATCTGACCATAACAGCTCTTTTCCCGCTTTTGTGCCTCATCACAGTAAAAGCAGTACGCGCAGCTCATATTGCAGAGCCCGGAAACCGGCTTTATCATCATGCTGATGTTCTTCATACCGCACATTTCTCCTGTTTTTCTGTTAAAAAGACCAGAGCCGCAAAAAAGCTCCGGTCTTCTCCTCTATTTCCTACGGATCATCAGATTCAGTTCAAAGGTAAAATTCTTTTCATTCAGCTGGTACTGTTCCAGAAGAGTCGGTCCGCAGCTGTTTGATCCGATGCCGCTCTGCGCATAATCGAGACAGAGCACAGTGCTTCCGCACGGCACAAGCTCGTAGCTGTGACGTTTTTCGGTCAGCTCTTCTGCAGTGTACAGCGATGCATTGAATGCAAACGTTTTCTCCCCTGCTGCCGTCAGAACAGCCGTATCACTCTCTACTTTCACATAATCGCAGTCACAGTGACTTCCATTCTCCTGCGGACGGATATAATCCTCATGTAGCTCTGCCACACATTTCTGGAAAATTTCATGACTTCCGCCGTGATGCTTGTCCACATAGCTCTCATCCGGTCCGATTCCAAGGTATGTGACCTTATCCATGCTCTTTTTCAGGAAAAGGCGAATGCCGAAACGTGGCAGGAACGGAAATTCCATATCTTTTTCCACCCGCATTTTCGCTGTAAGCAAACCATTCGGCCGGATCGTCCACGTCGTCTCTATGCAGAGTACCGGCTGTACAACAGGTGCTGTCACTGCCATCTTACTGGTAATACAGATATTCTCTCCATCGCATTCCCAGCTTGTCTCGTACGCTCTCGCATAGCTCTGGTCATACCGCGCCTTGAGCCATTTCAATTTGATCAGCTTGTCGTTGTCTGTCGGTGCACGCCAGATATTGAGTTCCATCGGGCAGTCCAGAAGTTCCTCTCCCTCGACGTAAATCTGTTCAAACAGGCCGGTCTGCTTCCGATACGTATACGCAAAGCCTGCTTCTCTGCTGTAAACATGAATCCGGCAGTCATCCTCTTCCACCTTTGGCGCTGGAAATTCTGGATTTACATCGGAAAGCAGTTCCACAACATCCTGATTCCGGTTATCCTCCGTCGTAATCTGGATTTCATCGAAACCAATGATTTCACCTTCTTCCTGCAGTGCATTCGCATGGCTCAGATGATAAACTACTTTCAGGAAGCACTTTCCTTTCTCTGGAACCGGGATAGGAAGGTCTACAACGCCGTCGCATCCGGCAGGAATACCGTCTTTCAGATTCTGCTGTCCCGCCTGGATGAGATGTCCATCCACAGAAAGATAATATGCTAGATACAGATAATCCTTTAAATCCACAAAATTCATATAATTGTGCAGAACCATGGTTCCAGTTTTCTGGTCAAAGCTCATCACACGCGCCGGGCGGTACACATTCTTGTACTCACGAAGTCCCGTATGCGGTGTGCGGTCCGGATAGACCATACCGTCACAGCAGAAGTTGCCGTCGTGCACCTTTTCCCCATGATCTCCGCCGTAGAAATACATCGGCTTTCCGTTTTCTGCGGTTCCTTTGTAGATTGCGTGGTCACACCACTCCCAGATAAAGCCACCGCTCACAGTATCGTACTTTTCCATCTCTTGGAAGTAATCCTCCAGGTCTCCCGGGCCATTTCCCATGGAATGACCGTATTCAATCAGAAGAAACGGTTTTTGGGGCTTCTCTGCCATATATCCTTCAATCTCATCAATGGAGAAGTACATTCTGCCGTTGATATCAATATTGGAATAATCGTAAATGCGATCGTGGCTCTGGTATACGGAACTTTCATAGACCGTAAGACGGGTTGGGTCAAACTGTTTTGTCCACTTTAAGGCTTCTTCAAACGTACAGCCGTAGCCGCACTCATTTCCCATAGACCAGATCACAATACAAGGACGGTTTTTTTCTCTCGTCACACAGAGCTTCGTGCGATCCATTGTCGCTGGAATAAAGTCAGGATTATTGGAAATCCTACGGTTCCAGTTTTCCGCTACATTTTCCCATTCCGCATTTTCCAGATACTGCATCTGCGCACCATGGCTCTCGTTGTCTGCCTCGGCAATGGAGAAGAAGCCATACTCATCGAGAAGCTGGTAAAAATACGGTACATTCGGATAATGACTGCTGCGGACAGCATTAAAGTTATGCTGCTTGATCAAACGCAGATCCTTTTCCATCTGCTCCTGGCTGACTACAGAACCAGTCACCGGATCGGAATCGTGGCGGTTGATGCCTTTCCACTTGATCTTCTTTCCGTTAACGTAAATCACATTTCCCTCACAGTGGATTTCACGGATTCCGACGCGTTCCGTAATTGTTTCATATCCGGTACAGAATACTATCTGATACAGATATGGATCCTCGGAGTTCCAAAGATGCGGGTTCTGCACCGTAAATACTGCTTTCTCCGCAAAATTCTCATCTCCTGCAAGCGGCTCGAAGCTTCCTGTTCCAATCAGATTTCCGTCTCCGTCAAACAGCTGAATTTCCGTCTGCTCTCCGTTCTTTTCTCCGAGGAAATCGGCACGGATCTCAACTTCTGCAGATTCTTTTCCCAGTTTTGTCGTGATGAAGTAGTCATATAATATGTATTCTGGCCGTTTTAAGATGTAAACATCTCGGAAAATGCCGCTTAACCGGAATTTATCCTGATCCTCCATGTAGGTTCCGTCGCACCATTTCAGGACAAGCACAGCAAGGCAGTTTTTTCCCTCCCGGATCACCTCTGTCACATCAAACTCACTCGTCGCATGAGATACCTGACTATAGCCGACGTATGTTCCGTTCAGCCACACGTAAAAGCAGGAATCCACACCCTCAAAATTCAGGTATGCTTTCGGAGCACTTTTTTCACGCTGATACGTAAACTCATGGATATACGTTCCGCATGGATTATCTACCGGCACATACGGCGGATCCAATGGAATCGGATACTGTACATTGGCATACTGATGACTGTCATATCCGAAATTCTGCCAGTTTCCCGGTACCGGAATTTCATCATACGATTCCAGATCCTCTTTTTTCTGATAAAATGGCTCATTCAAATCATAAATGCTCTTATAATAACGGAATTTCCAGTTTCCGTTTAAAAGCTGCATCCGGTCAGACTCCTCCCGGTTGTGCACCAACGCACCCATCGGCCGGGATGCCGGAATGTAATAGGAATGGCTGGGCATGGTATTTTCATGCAGCACATTCAGATTTTCAAAATGTTTCGGTACAATCATAAAGCTTCCTCCTGTTTAATGATCCAGCCTGTCTTTGTTCCTGTTTTTTATTCTTTCCTATTTCCTACAAATTTCTTTTCTTACAAATACCAGTATATTCTACTTTTTCGTAAAAACACATAAACTGTATTTGCGAAAACATGTACAAAATGTTATAATTTAGGTCAGCAACTTGTTTGCTTCCTGTTTTTATTTCTTCTTTTTCTAATTTCTTACAAATTTCAGCTTTGATTTTATGCAACTTAACAAGGAGGTACATAAATTGTATATTAATTCTGGCTACTGGCATCAGACACGGCTGGATTTCAAGGATAAAAAGCATCCTCTTTTTATCGGAAGTTGCGGCACTTACCGCCTGTATACAGTAAAAAGACTTCCGACGCACCGTCCGCGCGGACGACTGGACTATCAGCTTCTTTACGTTGCTTCCGGTAAAGCGCATTTCTATTTTTCCGGCGAGGAAAAGATCATTTCTGCCGGAAATATGGTTTTGTACCGTCCCAAAGAGGAACAGCGCTATTACTATTACGCGGCAGAACAGCCCGAAATCTACTGGGTGCATTTTACCGGAAACAATGTCAAAAATATTCTGCGCAAATACGGGATTACAGACGATACCCGCGTGATTTATTCCGGCGTCTCAATGGAATACAAACGACTCTATCTCTCCATGATCCAGGAACTTCAGATGAAGCGCGAAGATTATGAGGAACTGCTTGTGCATTATTTTATGCAACTTCTGATTTCCATCCACCGCCAGATTCTTGTAAAACCACGCAAAAAGAATCTGATGCTGATGGACGAGATGGACCGTGCCGTCGACTATTTCCGCGAGCACTACAACGAAGCCATCAGCATCGAAACATATGCTGCAGACCATAACATTAGCGTTGGATGGTTTATCCAGAACTTCAAGCAGTATACGCAGACAACACCGGCGCAGTATATCCAGTCTCTGCGCATCACGAATGCAAAATTGCTTCTGGAAACTACGAATTATAATGTATCCGAGATTTCAAATCTCGTCGGCTATGAAAATCCGTTGTATTTCAGCCGGTTCTTCAAAAAGCAATGCGGTATGTCGCCAGTTCAGTTCCGAAAACAGCTTCTTGCTGCGGATGCGAAAAACAGCGATACAACTTGATTGTATTATTTCGTATCGAAAAAATGTGTTTGAAAGACAGCTTACAGCTGGACTTTTCAAACACATTTTTTTGATCTTCTTTTATTTTCTCTTCTTCTACATTGCCCGGAAATGATAAAATGCCCCGATCATACCTGCATCGTTCTTATATTCTGCCATGCAGATCTTCGTATTTTTCCACACCTGTGGAATCAAATACTGCATCAGAGCCTTTTCCAGCCGCGGCCGGACGTCAGGATTCCATTTTTCTAAGTCTCTCATTATCCTGTCCCTCTTTTGCTGTACTTTTTCAGTTCTTCCGTAAAGGTTTTCGTAATCAGCTGCGGCCTTGTGATAATAGATCCCACTACAACGCTGTAGGCACCAAGCTCGATCACCCGTCTCGCCTTCTCCGGCGTATTGATATTTCCCTCGGCGATCACTTTATGTTTTACACCTGCAAGGATCTTCCACAGAATCTCGAAATCGTTTTCCTCAATGCGGTCGTTTTCACTCTGCTCCGTATAGCCGACCAGCGTCGTGCCGATAAAATCAAAACCGAGTTCATCCGCATGCAGTGCCTCCTCGACTGTCGAGCAGTCTGCCATCCAGAGCTGTGATGGATACTTTTCTTTCATCTCACGGAAAAAGACATCGAGACTCTTTCCACCCGGCCGTGCCGTACCTGTCGCATCCATCGCGATGATTTCCGTTTCCAAGCCGAAGAAAAGCTCCCTCGCTGTTCCGCAGATTTTTCTTTTCCGCCTCCGGTGCAAGATCCGTTACAATCTCTCCAAGACTGAAATAGTTCATGATGTTCTCCTCTTAAAAAATGCCCCTTTTCAAGTAAACATATCTGATTCTGCATCTGATTTTTATTTACTCAAAAAGGGGCATCGCGGAAGTGTGCATTACTCGTTTATCTCAGATCTTCATCTGGTGTGTTTTTGTTACTCTGCTTTGGAAGCTTTCCATGCGTCGTACTGGGTCTGTGCCTCTTTCAGGACATCCTGATATCCAGCCTCATCCAAGGCGCTCTGGTACTCGTCAATCACGGACGCAACATCTGCAGATGCATATCCGCCGTTCTCCAGCACAAAACCATACTGTTCGAAAACGTTTACGCATGCACTGTATTGTGCTTCTACGTTAGATTTGTCAAAGCGGAAACCTGCTGCGCAGGAAGTTTCTGCCTCGTTGTTCATCTTCTCATACATTTCTACCTTGTTATCCGGCTCATTATCAAGCAGAGTCAGCGGGATGACAGAGCAGGATTCCCATGCGCTGTGAGAATAAGCCTCAGAATCCTGAACAACTTTTCCTTCATCATTTAAGGTGTAGTCCTCACCCTCAATACCATAGGTATAAAGGTCTGCTAATTTCGTATCGGTGTACAAAAGTCCCAGGAAGTCGATACATGCTTTCGCCTGATCTTCACTGGAGTTTGCAGTGATCGCATAGCAGGAGCCAAGTGTTGAAGTTGAATGCATATATTTCTTGGTAAGGCCCTCTACAATTGCCTCATCCTGTTTGTCACGTCCCTCAGAATTTTCCTCATCGTTTGGAACACAGGTCCACCAGTTCCAACCCCAGTCCTGGGTCTGTACCAGTGTGTCCGATGTTGTCTTTGTTACTTCATCTTCTGAAATATATCCTTTTTCTGCCCAATCACACATCAGCTCCGTAAATTCTTTGTACTTGTCTGTCTGAATCGGATTGACAACTTCGTCTTTCTCTCTGTCCACACCGAGGAACGAATAGCTGGCAAAGAAATCAAAATCATTCAGGTAGAGGCGGTTGAACATCGCTGTTTTTCCTGTCGTGTATGGATATTTAATTCCGTCATTCTTGCAGTCTTCCAGGAAAGGCTCGATATCTTTCAGTGTTTTTATCTTAGAAAGATCCCATCCAAATTTGTCTACGAGTGCCTGGCGGGTCTTCAGATCGTATCCTTCATATGCCTCTTTGTAAATCGGAATAAAGTAATCTTTTCCATCATACTGTGCTGCTGTCCAGATTCCTTCCGGCATGGAATCGTAAAGCGTGGTGCCCGGAAGCAGATCTGTAATATCATAGACTGCATTCTGTCTGTACAGGTCGTCCGTACCGATCGTAGACTGCCAGCTTGCGGTTGTAAGAAGATTGATTTCATTATTTGCCAGCGCCAGATTTGCCTTATCGTTAAACTCACCAGATGCAATATCGTGAAGTTCTACTTCTACATTAATCTTATCGCCGATATAAGCATTGATAGCATCCTGTACTTTCTGTACCTGTGCGCTATCCGGATTCGCCAGCATCCAGCTTGCACGATAGATGCTGATCTTTGTTTTGCCATCGGAAGTTTTCTCCGTATTGCCGCTTCCTGACGTGCCATTCGAAGACTCTCCCAATGTACTCTTGGTGTCAGTTGTTCCGGAATCACTTCCGCACGCTGCCAGAGATCCTGCTGCCAGCGCGGATGCCAGCATCACTGCGAGGATTTTGCTTGTTCTTTTCTTCATCTTTGTTACCCTCCTTGAGTAGTTTTTGTATGTTCAGAACTGCGGCATCTTCACCACAGCTCCGGATACCATTGTTTCAATCATCCTTTGACAGATCCTACCGTCAGACCTTTGACAAAGTATTTCTGGAAGAACGGATAGGCAATCATGATCGGTCCGATAACCACAATTACGGTCGCCATTGTTGCAGAATACTGCGGTACGGTTCCTCCAATGGCTGCGAGTGCGACTGCCGGAATGTTTCGGGAGTTCAGCAGCACCTCGATGCTCTTCTGAATATTGACCAGCAGTAACTGCAACGGTTTCTTGGAATCACTCGTGATATAAAGCAGTGCATTCTGCCAGTCATTCCAGTATGCCGTTGCCATCATAAATCCAACGGCTGCAAGGGTTGGTTTCATCAGCGGAAGGGTGATCTGGAAGAAGGTTCGGTACTCTCCGGCTCCGTCGATCTTAGCCGCTTCCATCAGCTCTTCCGGGATGCTGTTTGCTATGTAGGTACGGATGATAATCACGTTCATGGTCGTAACACAGAGCGGAAAAATCAGCAGCCAGATGCTGTCTTTCATGTGGTAATACGAAGTATAAATAACGTAGCAGGAAAGCTGTCCTCCGTTAAACAGCATCGGGATCAACATGTAAACCGATAAAAATTTGCTCAGGCGAAAACCTTTTCGGCTGATGGAATAAGCAAACATACTCATGACAAACAGTCCAATAAACGTACCGCCTACGGTAATGAAAATGGTGACTCCGTACGATACTGCAAGCTGTTTTCCGTATTTTAATACGGCATTCATACCGGCTGTCGACCATTTTGCCGGGAAATAGCTGAAGCCGTTTGCTGCAATCGTTTTCTCATCTGTGAAGGCCGAGATAAAGACCAGAATGATCGGCAGCGCGCAGAACAGGGTATATAAAATCAGACCGCAAAGTAAAATAATCTGTCCGACTCCGGCTCTCTTGGATGCCGGAACATAATTGTGATTGTTTTTCTTACTCATAACTTTCCAATGCCTCCTGACTTAGAACAGTGCGTTTTCCGGTGCCATTTTACGAACCAGCCCATTCGCAAAGAGCATCATGAACAGTCCGACAACTGACTGGAAGAATGTGGTTGCTGCAGTAAATCCGAAGTTCGAATTCTTAAAGATCGAGTTCAAAACGTAGGAATCAATAACCTGTGTCGTTGAATACAGCACGCCGCTGTTTCTTGTTACCTGATAGAACAGACCTGTATCAGATCTCATGATATTGCCGACACTGAGGAGCAACATAACGGTAATCATCGGGAGAAGAGACGGAAGGGTAATGTGGCGGATCTGCTGCCATTTGTTCGCACCGTCGATCTCGGCAGCCTCATAAAGTGAGGTATCGATACCAGCGAGAACGGACATATAGAGAACGGAGCCGTAACCAACGCTGTTCCACATTTTTACAATCGTCAGGATCCACGGCCATGCCTTCGGCGTCGAGTAAAATCTTGTCGCAATATTGAATGTGTTGTTCAGAATTCCGGTATCGGTGCTCAGATATGCGTAAACGATAAACTGAACCGCCGCATAAGAAATGAAAACCGGGATAATCATAACGGTCTGCATTGCCTTGCTGGCTTTTTTGAACACACACTGGTCAATTGCAATGGCAAGCACAACATTCAGAAAAGTTCCGAGAGCGGTAAAGATCACGTAATACATCAGAGTATTTTTTGTCATCGTGATGAAAGTCGATTTGGATGCAAGCAGGAATTTGAAGTTTTCAATTCCATTCCATGGACTTGTCCAGATTCCTTTGGAATAGTCGAATGACTTGAACGCCATCACCAGACCTGCCATGGGAATATAGCTGAAAAACAGCAGAATCAGAAACGCCGGAAGCGCCATGACCACATGCGCTCTATGTTTCCATGTGTTTTGGAGAAAATCTTTCATTTTCATACCTCCTTCTTCCTCTGTTCTTTTTTGCGGCAGAGGTTCCGCATCATGTTTATCCCGCTTCTGTCAGTTTCTTTACCGACCGTCCGGGATAAATTTTTCCTTCCACAAGAAGATGCTCCACCAGGCATATTTTCGGCTGTTCAATCTCTTCGATCAGTTTTTCTGCCAGTCGTCTTCCGAGCAGTTCGGAATCCTGCTTTAACGTTGCAAGCGCAGGTTCCAGATACTTTCCGATCTCGATACCATCGTATCCGATGGTCGAGATATCCTCCGGCACTCTTTTCCCCGCCAGTGTAATGGCATTGAATCCGCCGATGTAGGCGAAATCATCCGGAAACAGAATGCAGGTCGGACAGATTCTGCACTTCAGAAGCGCTTCGGTCTCCAGATACGTTTTCGTCGTATCGCGGTATGCCGCCTCCCGCACATATTCCGGCGGAACTTCAATCCCAAGCTCTTTGCATGTCCGGTAAAACGAGGAAACGCGGCTTTTTGTCTCCGCTGATTCTTCTCCGTGGATGTATGCAATTCTTCTGTGCCCCATTTCAAAGGCATAACGGACAAGATCGGAAATTCCTTTTACAGTGTCTGACACAACTGCGCTTCTGTCGTTGAAAACATGATCAAAGGTCACGACCGGGAGATCGCTTTCCACCAGCTCCTGAATTTCCGGATCGTGGAAATCGGTACAGAGGACTGCCACACCGTCAAACCGGCGGTATTTGCAGTGCTCCAGATACGTCATCCTGTGATCCCAGGCGCAAAGATTTCCGTTTTTGCTGACAAAGGTGATGTCATACCCTTTTTCTTCCGCGCAGCACTTCAGGCTGTTCAAAACGGTTGCATAATGGTCGTGTGTCAGATCATTTCCTGATTTTCCCGAAAAAAGGACCCCGATATTGTAAGTTCTGTTCGTCTTCAATACTTTCGATGCAAAATTGGGAACGTAGCCCATCCTTCTTGCCGTTTCCCGAACTCTCTCTTTCGTCTCCTCGCCGACGTCGTGATGGTTATTCAGCGCTTTGCTGACCGTCGCCACAGAAACACCGCATGCGGCCGAGACGTCCTTGATTGATACCATAGATCCCAATCCTTTCCGGTTTTACTTAAACCTTTTCGTTTCCTGCCCTTCTTCCTTTCCTCCTTCCCGCTCGTTCGATTACTTGTGATTATAGACGAGATGCTGTTCAATTTACATAAACGGAATTTTAGAAAACATGCACAAAATATTGTATTTTCCCAAATATTTTTCATCTTTTGTATTTTCTTTTGTATTAACACTGCATTTTTACTAATTTCGCGCCTTTATTTTTGTGCATTTTTTCTTTTTATTGCAAAAAAAGACGACCACACATTACTTTTGCAAGTTCTCATGTGTGATCGTCCAGCTAAAACCTTTTCGTTTATCTATCTGTATGAACCATCAGTTCTTTATTTGCCTTCTCTACATTCATCCGCGACATCAGAATCGTGATCACGATGCAGAGCACGGCAGGAATCCATAAATACATCATATGAAGCATATTCAGGCAGGAATCCGGCTGAACCGTCAGTTCCTTGTCAAAACGGCTGAATTCCAGCAGCCATCCGGTGATTGCTGTTCCCAGTCCGCCGCCCAGTTTTACACCAAGGGATGTACAGGAATACATCGTTCCGTCTACTCTTTTGTGCTTCGTTAAATACGTATACTCCGAGCAGTTCGCAATCACCGCATTCATATCGCCCTGCCACGGACCCATGCCGAATGCTGCAACTGCCGTGAACAGCAGCATCAGCGGAACACTTCCATAATACGCTGCCGGAATTACCAGAATTCTTCCCAGCGTTCCAATGACATATCCGGTAAGGTTCAGCTTGTACAGTCCTCCCCAGCGCGTCACAAGCTGCGGTGTGACAAGCAGAGCCGCAATCAGCGGAATATTGATCGCCCAGGAAAACACAGGAAACAGATTTTCATTGTTCAGCACATACATCATGTAATAGATTCCCATACTGAGCATTGCGGAATAAATCTGCTGCAAAATATAGGTTACGCAGATCATCAGATAATACTTGTTGGAAAAGAGGAGTCCTGCCGCCTCTGCCATACTGTATTTTTCTTCTTTTTCTGCTTTGGTTCCTTCTTCCTCCGGAAGCTCTTTCACCGATAAAACAGATATTGTGTTGACAACAAGTCCGATTACCGCATATACAATTGCCACAGCCCGCCATCCTGCTGCTCCGCCGCCCATCATTGAAACAAATTTAATGGTAATCGACTGGATCAGTAAGCTCGTTGAAAACGCAAAAATAAAGCGATAGGAACCCATCTCCACTCTTTCTTTGCTGTTTCTCGTAATCAATGCCGTCAGCGCTGAATAGGCAATATTATTTGCCGTATAGAACACAGCATTCAGCAGCGAATAGGCAATAAAAAACCAGATATACTGTGCCGTCTCGCCGATATTCTCTGGAATTGCAAAAATAGCCACCAGCGTTACGGCACACCCAATGTAACCATACAGCATCCACGGCCTTGCCTTTCCCATTTTCGTTTTGGTCTTGTCAATCATTGCTCCGAAGAACACATCCGTTACGCCGTCAAACAGTTTTGAAACGGCAATCAGTGTTCCTACGATACCGGATTTCAATCCGACGGTATTCGTCAGATAAATCAATACAAACGTTGACAGAAATGCATACACCACATTTCCGGCAATATCACCGGATCCATAGCCCACTTTGTTGTACCACTTTAAATATCGTTTTTCTTCCATTTCCCTTCTCCTGTGACTATTGTCTTTTTGCTGCACAAAAAAAGAAATACCAGATTCCATCCTGCTATTCCTTCTTTCACACCAGTTCCTGTTCTTATTATAGCCACAGATTTCCGGAAAATATATATCCTGCATTTTCCAAAACATGCACAAAATGTTACACTTCCAGAAAATGGCCTGCTCCGAAGTCATTGCAGACCTGCTTCAGTGCATCCACATTGTTGCAGAAATTGTCGCGTTTCATCTCATTTTTCTGCTCCGTCAGTGTCCCTGAATACGATATGGCTGTCCACAGCATCACCACAATCAATACCACATTGCACACAATCAGCGCTTTCTTTCCCCCAAGCGAATGACGCATCTTCTTTTTCCATAACGAAAAGATCCCGGTTTCCCGGGATCTTTCTTAGCAAGCTGATGACGGGAATCGAACCCGTGACCTCCGCCTTACCAAGGCGACGCTCTACCGACTGAGCCACATCAGCACTCGCAAGTTGTTTTGTTTTTTTGTTAGCTCCTTGCTACATTTGGTATTCTATCAAAACTATAGTGAATTGTCAACAGTTTTTTCTACAAATTTGAAAATTTTTATTTGTTCACAGATTTTTCTGCACTTTTTACAATTCACCGTAATTTTTTCGGTTGTTTTCCCATCTCACGAACAGACCTCCCGCACTTTACTGCGGATTCGCTGCAGTGCATTATCGATTGCCTTCGGCTGCTTTCCAAGTTTTTCTGCAATCTGCGTATAATCGTACCCTTTCAGATACAATTCCAGCACCTGGTACTCAAATTTGCTGAGCCGTTCTTTGATCCGCTCATGCATGCCGATTACGTTTTCCCGGCTGATCATGATCTCCTCCGGTGTCTCCTCGTCCACCAGGCGCAGCTCCTGCTCGGAAACCGGTTCGCTTAACGAGACGAAGCTGTTCAGCGGCTGATGCTTCTGGCGCTGGGACGATGCCACTGCCGAATACATCTGGCGGTCGATGCACAGGCCGGCGAAGGTGGCAAACGATGCCTCCTTCCCCGGTTTGTAGTCACGCACTGCCTTAAAAAGTCCGAGCATGCCCTCCTGGATCAGATCCTCGTGATCTCCGCCCACCAGGTACAGCGCCCTCGCCCTGGTCCGCACCAGCGATTTGTATTTGTCGATCAGATAATCGGTAATCTCGCGTTCTCCTGCCCGCAGACGCGCAATCAGCTCCTCATCCGTACAGGTATCGTAATCTTTCACCATCATATCTCTTGTATCCTTCATCTTTCTTCCGCCGGAGCGTAATGTGATTTTCCGCAATTTCTAGCAGCTTCTCTGTCTTACAATCTCATAAGCGAGCACGCCGGCTGCCACGGAAGCGTTCAGAGAGTCGATATCGCCTTTCATCGGAATTGTGGCTGTGAAGTCGCAGTTTTCTCTCACCAGACGGCTGACACCCTCTCCCTCATTTCCGATTACAAGGCCGATCGGTCCTTTGAGGTCGAGATCATACATTCTCTGTCCGTTCATGTCCGCGCAGACAAACCAGATGCCCTTTTCCTTCAGCATTTCCATGGTCTGCACCAGATTCGTCACCTTTGCCACCGGTGTGTAATTTAATGCACCTGCCGACGTTTTGGCAACGGTTGCTGTCAGGCCGACTGCGCGGTGCTTCGGCACGATGACACCATGTGCACCTGCCAGGTTTGCGGTACGGATGATCGCACCGAGGTTATGCGGATCCTCAATGCCGTCCAGCAGAAGGATAAATGGCGGCTCCCCTTTCTCCTCTGCGCGCGCGAGGATGTCCTCAACGGTTGCATAACTGTAGGAAGCCACCTGTGCAATGACACCCTGATGCTTTCCGGTGGTGGACAGCTCGTCAAGACGTTCTTTTTCTACATAATTGATGATGGTATCGTGTTTTTTCGCCTCACGGATGATCGTGCGGATCGGGCCGTCCTGGCTGCTTGCAAGGACGAACAGCTTGTCCACGGTCTTGCCGGAGCGGAACGCCTCGATGACAGCGTTTCTTCCCTCTACCATGCCGCCTGTAAACTCCTCATCCGCCTGCTGTACTTCCTGTTTTCTGTCTCTGTCACGGTAATCTCGTTTCCCCTTAAAGTCACGTTTTTTTCCGTCTCTTCTCTCAAAGTTTCTCTTGTCGTTTCTGTTGTTTTCTCTCATATCATTCCTGTTCCGCGGTCCCAAAAGCAGTGGGAACTTTTGCTTTTTCAAAAGCCCCACTGCCCTGCCGCTTCTTTTTTATTTTCTGAATCTTATCTGCTCTCACACTTCGCCAAGTCCTGCCCGGATCAGGTCGATCATCCGCTTGTAATCCCCTTTCAGGTACAGATACCCCATCACGGCCTCAAACCCGGTTGCCCGGCGGTAGTCGATCGTGGACGCATTTTTTGCCTTGGTATAGGATTTCGCATTTCTGCCTCTTTTATAAATCTGTTTTTCCTCTTCGGTAAACAGCGGCTCCAGAATCTCAATCATCGCCGACTGTTTCTCCGCCTTTACAAGCCCTGCCGCATGGCGGTGCAGCTTGTTGACCTGCATATTTGCTTTCCGCACCAGAATCGTGCGGATGACGATCTCATACGCAGCATCCCCGATGTAAGCCAGCGTAAGCGGCGAATACATGCGGATGTCATGCTGTTCCAGTCCGAATACCTCCGAAAGATAATCCTTCTCCCCGAAAACCGCCTCTGGAAAAAGCTCCTCGTTTTCTGTCTCTTTGCCCACTTCCGTCACTTCTGTTCTGTCCTTTCTTTTTTCCTCATCTGACGCAGCTCGCCCTCCAACTCGAGCACACGGTTCGTAAGCTCCGTATTCTCCTGCTGCAGTACCTTGATATCCTCGAAAATCGGGTCCGGCAGATGAATGTGATCCATGCTTTTTCTCGGAATCCGCACATCATTCTGCTTCACAATGTGCCCCGGCACGCCGACGACGGTACAGTTCGGCGGAACCTCCTCGATCACAACCGATCCGGCTCCGATTTTGGAGTTTTCCCCAATCGTAAACGATCCGATGATCTTCGCACCGGCGCTGACCATAACATTGTCCTCCAGCGTCGGATGACGTTTCCCGGTCTCCTTACCATTACCGCCGAGCGTCACGCCCTGATACAGCGTCACGTTGTCTCCGATGACGGTCGTCTCTCCGATGATAACGCCTGCTCCATGGTCGATAAACAGTCCCTTTCCGATCGTCGCACCCGGATGGATTTCGATACCGGTTTTTCTCGCTGCCCGCTGTGAAATCCACCTGGCCAGAAAGTAATGGCCTTTCAGATATAGCTTGTGCGCCCGTCTGTACTTCAGCATAACACGAAATGAAGGATACAGCAAGACTTCCATGGGAGAATGTATCGCCGGATCCCGCTCCTGAATCACCTGAAATTCCTCTGTAAAATACGCGAAAAAACTCATCTTTCCTCTCCTTGCCTCCTGCCGGGACTTTTTCAGATTTTTATTTCTTACCACCTTTTTTTGCCCGAAGGGCAATATTCAAAAACGGAGCTGTTTCATCTCCGATAAAGACGAAATAGCTCCGTGGTTCCACTTTACTTTAAGGACACACCTGCCCTCTTCTTTTCTTCTGCATAACGTGCAGGACCCGTGCCGGACTACCCACTTTTTCCGCTTCACCCGGCCAGCTTCCGGACGCACTTCAAAAACCCTCGTTTCAGGCAGCTTCCAGCCCCATTTGTCTGCCATTCTCTGTGAAACAATTCTGATTTTCTACTTTTTCCGTTCCAAGCCTTTTTCTGTTTCCGTTTGTTCTAGTTTATGCAAATTTTTCTCGTTTGTCAAGCAAATTTCCGCCGGATCCACTTGCTGATTTCGACCGCCGGAATGACAAGCAGTCCAAGGCCGATCGCCACATCATATTCCAACGCGCTGATCCGCTCAAAACCGAACGCACTCGACAGTGCCGGGATGTAAATGACGGCGGATGTGAGGACAAATGAGAGTGCCATCGCGCCCCACAGATACTTGTTCTGATGCTTCATATGGAAAATAGAACCTTTCCGTGATCTCATATTGAAGGAATGGAAAATTTCCACCATAGAGAGTGTCAGAAACGCCATCGACATGCCGTCCGGGCTGTTGACGATTTCCCAGCGGCCGGCTTCCAGATAGTGGCCGATGAAGTAGGACGCCAGCGTCAGCACAGTAATCACGATGCCCTGAAACGCAACATCAAAGCCGAGGCCGTCCGCAAAAATACCATCATCCGCATTTCTCGGCGGGCGTTTCATGATGTCTGTCTCACCGTCCTCCATACCGAGCGCCAGCGCCGGGAAGCAGTCCGTAATCAGGTTGATCCAGAGCAGATGCACCGGATTTAAAATCGTAAAGCCCATCAGCGTCGCGCAGAAAATCGACAGCACCTCGGCAAGGTTCGATGCCAGAAGGAACTGAATTGCCTTGCGGATATTATCGTAGATTCGTCTTCCTTCCTCAACCGCTGCGATGATCGTCGCAAAGTTGTCGTCCGCGAGCACCATATCTGCCACGTTTTTCGTCACATCCGTTCCCGTGATGCCCATTCCGATGCCGATATCCGCACGCTTGATCGACGGCGCATCGTTGACTCCGTCTCCTGTCATCGCGGTGATTCTGCCTTTCCGCTTCCACGCATCGACGATCCGCACTTTATGCTCCGGCTGGACGCGTGCGTAAACAGCATATTCCTCGATTCTCCGGTCAAGCTCCTCATCGCTTAACTGGTCAATCTCGGCTCCTGTTACCGCTTTCCGGCCCGCCTCCAGAATACCCAGCTCTTTTGCAATAGCAACTGCTGTGTCTTTGTGGTCACCCGTAATCATCACCGGACGGATGCCTGCCCCGCGGCATTCCCGGATCGCATCGACTACTTCCGGCCGCACCGGATCAATCATACCGCAAAGTCCTAAAAAGCAGAGATCTTGCTCCAGAAAGTCCGGCTCCTGGGAGGACGGCATCTGGTTCCACGCTCTTCCTGCTGCCGCCAGCACGCGGAGTGCCTGGTCTGCCATCGCCTTGTTCTGCGACAGGATTTCCTGCCGGAATGCTTCTGTCATCGGCTGTTTTCTGCCATCACGCCAAACGGAGGTGCACCGCTTCAGAATCTCATCCGGTGCGCCTTTTGTGCAGGAAAAATACGTTCCGTCGTTTGCGCGGTGGATCGTTGTCATGCGTTTCCGCATCGAATCAAACGGCGCTTCCCCGACACGCGGATACTGGACAGACAGGCTCTTCTTCAGGCATCCCTCTTTCTGCGCATCGTTGACCAACGCACATTCCGTCGGTTCTCCGACTGCCTCGCCGTTTTCGTCCGGCTCCGCATCGGAGCAGAGTGCCATGACGGATACGAGACGTTTTATATCGCTTCCCTCATGTTTTACCACGGTCATCTTATTCTGAGTCAGCGTTCCTGTCTTATCCGAGCAGATCACCTGCGTACAGCCGAGCGTCTCGACAGCCGTCAGTTTCCGGATCACCGCATTCCGCTTTGACATTTTGGTCACACCGATGGAAAGCACGATTGTGACAACTGCCGCAAGTCCTTCCGGAATTGCCGCTACGGCAAGGCTGACGGCTACCATAAAGGTATTTAAGATGTTCTGCGGCGTCACGCCCTCTTTTAAAATACCGACAATGAAAATCACGGCACAGATGGCAAGCACCATCACGCTTAAGATTTTGCTGAGCTGGTTCAGCCGCTTCTGCAGCGGTGTGCTCTCATCCGCCGACTGCGTCAGAACATGGGCGATTTTTCCCATCTCGGTTTTCATACCCGTTCCGGTGATAACAGCGCGGCCGCGGCCATAGACAACGGTGCTTCCCATATAGACCATGTTTTTCCGGTCCCCGAGCGGAACCTCGCTGGCTGCGCCGGCGTTCAGAACATCCACTGTTTTATTGACCGGGACAGATTCTCCGGTCAGCGCTGCTTCCTCGATTTTCATGCTGGCGCTCTCTAAAATACGGCCATCCGCCGGAACAGCATCGCCCGCTTCGAGAATTACAATATCACCGGGTACGAGCTCCTCGCTCTTTTTCACTTCCATTTTCCCGCCGCGCATCACCTTCGACGTGGCTGCCGCGATCTCCTGCAGAGCTTCAATCGCTTTCTCTGCCTTGCTCTCCTGCAGAACACCGAGCACCGCATTAATGATGACAACGGTGAGAATAATGATCACATCCGCGTACGATTCGCCTTCATACGCCGATGTGATGCCGGAAATCAGCGCTGCGGCGAGCAGGATCAGGATCATCGGGTCTTTCAGCTCTTCGAAAAACCGCTGCAGATTACTCTTCTTTTTCCCTGCCGCCAGCCGGTTCGGCCCGTGTTCGGAAAGCCGCCGCGCAGCTTCCGCCTCGGAAAGTCCCTGCTCCGTTGTCTGTAACTCATCAAGAATCTTCGAACTTTTTTCCAGATACTCTTTCATTTCCATCCGTCCTTTCTTCCGAAAACGCTTTTTTGCGTTCCTGTGATAAGTTCCCACTGGTACACCGGTCTCTTTCTATATAGAAAAAGACCTATCCGCACCATATTTGTTGATACAGATAAGTCTTGTCATTTCATACAAAGCCAGAAGAAATGCTTTTTCTTCGGTTGTTGGCCTTATAGCGTCACGTATGCCGCCGACTACTCCCTTATTCTTCTTCCAGTCTACCACATCTTCCGGCCTTGTGCAATCGCATTTCTCTTTTATTCTTCTGCGTTCTTTGCGCATCCCGGGCAGCCGCTGCATCCGCCTGCGATCCGGTCGTCCGGCATCAGGTCGAGTGCCTTGGAAATGCAGCAGATCGCCTGTGCGGAAATTCCCTCTTTCTTTCCGGTAAAGCCAAGTCCTTCCTCGGTCGTTGCCTTGATATTGACCTGATCCTCTTCGAGATGAAGCGCCTCCGCCACATTTTTCACCATCGTGTCGATGTATGGCAGGAGCTTCGGCTTCTGTGCAATAACGGTTGCATCGATATTTTCAATCAGATACATCCGCTCCTCGAGCATCTCACCCACTTTTTTCAGCAGTTCGATGCTGTCTGCGCCCTCATACGCCGGATCATTGTCCGGAAAATGGCGTCCGATGTCCCGCAGTGCTGCAGCGCCGAGAAGCGCATCCATAATGGCATGGACCAGCACATCCGCATCGGAATGTCCCAGAAGGCCATATTCATACGGGATTTCCACACCGCCCAGAATCAGTTTCCGGTTTTCCACCAGTTTATGCACATCGTAACCCATTCCTACTCGCATTGTTCGTTCCTCCGCTTCGTTACTTTCTAGTTAAATCCATACAGCTTCTGCGCTACCTTGTAGGCATAGACTGCAATTTTCTGTCCCGGTTTTGATTTGCTGCTCATAACAGTTCCGAAAATGCCGTGGCGGATGCGGAAGTAATCGGCTGCATCCTCCTGTTTCAGGTATCTCCACAGATCGTTCTTTTTCTCGAGATTTTCTTCCGTTCCGGAGCGCATCATCATCACGGAAGAAACCGTCATAATAATGGTCAGATAGCTGATCATATATTTCCGCAGGTGCTTCGACAGCCCTTTCTTATCACCAAGGTAATCGATCATCAGCTTGTTGACACGGATCTGCTGGTCAATTCTGCCGATCATGACTTTCTCGTTAACCGACTGGTCGGCTCTTCCGATAAAGTAGCGGTAGAAATTGACATCGAGATAATACATCGTTTTGACGTACGGAAGCGGAATAAACGCAACCAGATTATCCACATAGAAGGTGTGCTCCGGAAGCTTCATACCGCACTCTCTTAAAAGAGAAGTCCGGTAAATCAGCGAATGCATCAGCAGATAATGTGTTTTGCCGAGAGATTTCGCCTCGTCCCATCCGAAAAAGCGGCCTTCCGGCAGCGATTTCGCATAGCGCATCACACGTTTTCTCTTGGCGCCCTCTTTTTCATACACATAGTTGCTGATCAGAAGGTCGAGTGTTTTCGGTCCGCGTACGACTTCTGCCAGAACATTTAAAATCTTCTGGTATGCCTCCGGATTTACCCAGTCATCACTGTCCACAACCTTAAAGTACAGACCCGTCGCATTTTCCACACCCGTGTTGACTGCTCCGCCGTGGCCCTTGTTTTCCTGATGAATCGCTTTTACAATCGTCGGATATTTTTCCTGATAGCGGTCTGCAATCTCTGCGGTTCCGTCCTTGGAACCATCGTCCACGATCAGAATTTCTACTTCTTCTCCGCCGGCCAGCAGCGAATCGATACATTTCTCCATATATGCTTCTGAATTATAGCATGGTACTGCAATTGATAAAATCTTCATCTTTTTTCTCCCTGCTCTTTTTTGCTCTTATGCCGTTTCAGGCACGTTCCAGATCTGTGTATTTTGCATATTCCGCAAACGCAGACGGAATGGCATATCTTTCTGCGGCGGTTTTCGCATCCGTAAAAATCAGGCCGGCTTTCTGTTCCCCTTCCTGCTCCACATCGTTTCCTGCAATTTTAATGGCATATCCTGTGATATGCCACTCGACATGGGAAAAAATGTGCTTGTACGGCGGCAATGCCTGAATATGAAGCGGCGTCACGCCGAATTTTTCTGCCTCTTCAAGTGCTTCCTGTTCGGAGAGCACGCCATCGAAGTTCGGGAACTCGTAAAGTCCCGCCAGAAGTCCTTTTTTCGGTCGTTTCCGCACTGCTGTGTGCGCACCGTCCAGAAATAACAGAACGGTTCTGTCTTCGATTCTGCGCGGCTTTGCGCTCTTTTTAAACGGATATTCCGTCCAGGTCTGATGCTGTCCTGCCAGACACTGGTCAAAAAGCGGACAGACCTCACATTTTGGTGCGCCGTTCGGCAGACAGACCATTGCGCCGAGATCCATCATCGCCTGATTGAAGGCTCCCGGATCTTCTGCCGGCATAATTTCGGTCAGCTCTGCTTCCACGCGGTTTTTCACGGACTGTTTTAAAATGTCCTCACCGTCCTCCCGGAGGCGTGCCATCACACGGAGCACATTTCCGTCCACCGCCGGCACCGGAATGCCAAACGCGATCGATGCAACGGCTCCCGCCGTGTAATTTCCGATTCCCGGAAGTCCTTTTAAGGCTTCGTAATCTGCCGGAAATACACCGTCATACACTTCCATAATTTTCTGTGCGGCCTTCTGCATATTCCGCACACGGTTATAGTAACCAAGGCCTTCCCAGAGCTTCAAAAGCTTTTCCTCGGGACAGACCGCAAGTGCTGCGACATTGGGCAGTTCACGCATAAACCTCTCATAAAACGGCTTGACCGCCTCCACCCTCGTCTGCTGGAGCATAATCTCGGAAACCCAGATTTCATACGGGTTCTTTTTTTCTCTCCACGGCAGCACTCTTTTATTTTCGCCATACCATTTCAGTAATGGCTTCGTAATTGTATCCTGCATAGTAATCTCCTGTTAATAGACCATTTTTATTTTGCCACATTTTCCTCCAAAATGCAAAATAAACATTGCGCTCTCACGCGTTTTTGATTAAAATTAATAAATACTTTAAAAGAATAACCAAAACCCTTAAGATATGGAGGAAAAACTCTTGATCGACAGTATTATTTTTGATGTGGACGGCACCCTGTGGGACTCCACAGACGTTGTTGCCGACGCATGGAATCAGATTATGGAAAAAGAAACTGATATGACACCAAACCTCACCGGAGCCGTGTTAAAAGGCCTGTTCGGCCGCCTGCTCCCGGATATCGCCGCCGTCATTTTCCACGAATATCCAAAGAAACGCCAGTTAGAACTGATCGAAGCCTGCTGCGCCAAAGAGCATGAGGCACTTCTTGCGACACCGGCTCCTGTTTATCCGGGACTTACCGATGCACTTTCTATTCTTTCCAGACATTACCCGCTTTATATCGTAAGCAACTGCCAGGCGGGCTATATCGAAGTTTTTCTGGAAGCCACAGGCCTCGGTCACTATTTCAAAGGCCATCTCTGTCCTGGCGATACCGGAAAGGCAAAGGCAGACAACATCCGTACAATCATCGAACAGAACCATCTGCAGCACGCGGTCTATGTCGGCGATACCGACGGCGACCACAAGGCGACACGCGAGGCCGGAATCCCGTTTGTCCATGCCGCATACGGTTTTGGTCAGACCGAAAACCCGGACTACACCATCACTTCCCCGATGGATCTTGTCACACTGTTCGTACCGGAAGATTATAGCAAGACCCGAAAATAATGCAAAAAAGGCAGTGCTGCAGAGCGCGAATTGCAAGGAACAGATTTGAAGGCGTACCGGGGTACGACGAAAATCTGTGACGCAGTAATTCACGCTCTGCGGTGCTGAATTTTTTGCATTATTTTCGGGGATTGCTATAATTTTTAACAGTTTCTTTCTCATAAAAAATACGCATTCCTGTTTTGATAACGGAATGCGTATTTTTTATGTTCTATTTCTTCTTTTCTCAGCTCTCGCCCTTACCTGGGTAATCATCGTCACCCGTATGGTCTCCCTGATCCGGTGCGCTCGGCTCCTGGGTCGGTTCCGGTGTGGACGGGGTCTCCGTCGGTGCTACGGTCGGCTCCGGCGTAGACGGGGTCTCCGTCGGTGCTGCGGTCGGTTCCGGTGTGGACGGGGTCGATGGAGTCGATGGAGTTGACGGCGTTGACGGTGTGTAATCATCGTCATCATCATCGTACGTGTAGGATGGCGTTCTCGTCGGCGTTACTGTCGTGGTATTCGTCGTATCATCGACATTTTCGTCATCTGCTTCCGGTGCCTGTGTCACAGTAAGCGTATCCTCACTTACCTCATAAGCTTCGGAATAATAAATGATAACCGGTGTTCCGTCATCAACATTGTCATATAATGCCTGTGCCACTGCGGTCGGAAGTGCAACAGATCCTGTTGTTGATCCTGCAGTCAGATACAGGTTTCCGCCGAAACTGCTTCTCCAGGAAGCATCGTAGAAACCGATCTCTCCGTTGAACGGAATCCAGGAATCCACATCTCTTTCCCAGGAATAGCTGCCGTCTGCCTGAAGCTCTCCGTGCAGTTTTTTCTGGCTTTCTTTTGCTGCGGTTGTGTAGATACCCGGCTTCGTGTAGCTGCTCTGCTCCATCAGACCGGTTACACAGTCACCGTCGACAACCAGATTTCCATCTTTGTAGAGCCAGATATGCTGACGGCTGGCATCAACCTCAACATATGTCTTGCCGAATCCGTTGTTCTCTGTGGAAGCAGCGAACTCTCTCTGCGCATACTGCGGCTCTCTTGTATCTGCTGCGTGAGCATCTACTTCTTCTGCGATCTTTGCAATCTCCTGCTCCTGATCCACTTTCCATCCGTAGCCTTCCTGGCTGATGGTCACGCCGCCTTCGATACCGGTTGCCGGGAAGGTGTGATCCTTGCCATCGGTATCGATCGCTGCCGCAAGATTTGCCACATATTCTTTTACTCTTTCATTCCACTGGTTTTCATCTTTGGAATAATTTCCATCCGCATCGACTGCCAGCCAGCCTTTCATGGTATTTCCGTCAAGAACCTGTGTTGTTCCATCCGGCATACTGTATGTGATGCTTGCGCGTACCAGTTCATTTAACTGATCCTTCTGTGCATTCAGTGTTTCGTCATCTGCTGTTACCAAGGTTCCGTCGTAAACGCCTGCTTTTTCAAGATCCACTTCGGTATCCGCATTGATCAGCGCGTTTTCGATGCACTGTTTTGCAAGGGTAAGATCCATTCCCTCACCCATAACAGCATCCACAATCTCAAACTCATTGTTCTGGAAGGTGATGTAGGCGCTGGCCGGTGCATTCTCACCGTCTGCGGACTGGAATTCGTCAAATCCGTCAATCACCGCATCCAGTTTTTCCTGACTGTACTGCATGGTGACCTGGGAATCTTTCTCTTTTCCGCCATTTCCCAGGAACCAGAGGAAACTGTTCTGTTTCTTTAACACGTTCTCCACGCTGCCGTCTCCGGCGTAGGTATAGTCGATGTCTTTTCCGCTGACACTCTTCGTATCATTGTCTTTGAATTTTACATTTAAGGTGTAGTTTGCAGCCTGCTCTTTGATTTTCGTTTCTGCCTCTTTGGCCGTCATATCCGAGCAGTCTACTCCGTTGATGGTTGTTCCGTTGAAGAAATAATTCTGGTAATGAAACATTTTGCTTCCATAGAAGAAACCTCCTACAGCAATAACAGCAACGGCTGCAACTGCGATAACCGCACCGCCTTTTCCCTTTTTCTTCTGCGGTTTTGCGCCATGTGGAATGTACTCTTCGTCGTCATCCTCATAATCGTCGTAGTCATCATCCTCATCGTCTATTTCCGGCATTGGGATATGGCCTACCGTGTCGCTGACGAGGCGCTCCATTGCGGCTTCCACCTGATCACCAAGCACTTCTTTCTCAGAACCCTTGGTCTCTGTCTTCTCTTCTCCCAGCAGATCATCCTCATCTGCGAATGGATCGTTAATGATCAGATCATCATCCACCATCACGTCTTCCGGTTCCGATTCTGTTTTTGTCTCCGCCGGGTCGTCATCAAAATCAACGAGACCTTCCAGTTTTTCGGTTGTCTGGCTTACACGTGAGACTTTCTTCGGTGTCTCAGCCGGCGTCTCTTCGGTTTCTTCTTCCTCTTCTGTGAATTCCGAAATCTCGATGTCCTGCGTCACAGGCTCCACTCTGGTCTGCTTCATTTTCTGCTTCGCTTCTTCGTCTTTTGCACGCTCAGTTGCCTCAAGAACACTTCGCAGATTACTTAAGTTTGCAGTCTCATCCGGGATCTGATCTTCGCTTTTTGTTTCTTTGCTTTCAAATTCAATGGAGTCTTCGATGTCTGCCAGTTCTTCCTGGAATGTTTCACCGCTCTCCTTTTCCGCCAGGTCACGGTCAATCTCTTTTTGCAGGGCAGCCCAAAGTTTACCGTCCTTTAAATCATCATCTTCAAACTTCATATTTTTTGCTCCTCATAGTTCTGTGTCTGCACTTTACTTACTTCTCTTCTTTTTTCCTAAAAAATGCCCCTATAGATTTCTTCTTTTGTCCAAGGGCACACACACTGCTAAGTATATCATAAAATCCGACAAAAAAAAGCAAAAAATTTGGTTTTGGCAAATTTCTCACTTTTTTCGTAAATCACCTGTGGAATTCGTAAAAAAATACCTTCTGCAGCGCTTCTCCGAGGAAAATTCCAAGGGCAATTGCGCCTGCCGCGGTCGCTGTCTCTAAAAGATACGTTCCAACCATGTTTTCCGGCCCCATAACGATCGAGTAGACGATGCGGTACATACCGGCTCCCGGCACCATCGGGAGAATGCCCGGGATCACGAAAAGGATCACCGGCGCTTTGAAATGACGCGCCATTGCCTGGGAAACCAGGGCGACGGCAACGGCGGCAAGAAAGTTCTTCATCAGAATGCCGTCGTTGAATACTTCCACGATCAGATAGACCGCCCAGCCGATCATACCGACACCGGCCGTGTAGCATTCCAGCTTTTTTGGTGCGTTCAACAGTCTTGAAAATCCCCAGATTGCAACCCAGGCTCCAAGGGATTTCAGGATGATTTCACCTGCTATTCTCATATTTTTGCTTTAACCTCATCTTTTTTTCTGTATCGGTTTTCTCTACCGCACCAGCGGACGGAGCAGCAGCATGCCAAGTCCCACGCCGATTGCGATGGCCGCAGCGGTTACAAACGCCTCAAGCATCCGTGCCGCACCGGAAATGTAGTCGCCGTGCAGGGTATCATACACCGCATTCGTGATCGCCACACCCGGTACGAGGGGCATGATCGATGCAATGATAATGACGTTCAGATCCATGGTCCCCGGCAGATAATGAACACAGAGAATAGATGTGACCGCCAGCAAAAATGACCCGATACAGTTCACAAGAAACGACTGCATCCCGGCTTTTTTTCCTCCGTAAACACCGATTCCTGATATAAAACCGGCAAGTGCAGATGCCAGCACTTCGTAGAACCCGGCTCCGAACATGATTGCAAAGCCTGCGGTCGTCGCCATCATCGCGAGCAGATTTTTTTTAATTTCCGGCTTGGCACGATAGATATCCCGCACCCGGTGGAACAGCGCATCCAGGTCGATATTTCCTTCGCAGAAATCGCGGGAAAGCTGATTGACCGCATGGATCCGGTTCAGATCCGTTGCACGGCTCTCTACGCTGCGCATAACAGTCATGGAATTCATCGACGGGTCGTCGAGCGTTACCACAAAGCCGGTCGTCAGCGCCAGTACATCCGCTGTTTTCAGTCCGGACATGCGCAGCATCCGCAGCATGGTATCCTCCACCCGCCACGTCTCCGCCCCGCTCTCCAGCAGGATTTCTCCCGCCATAACCGCAGTGTCCAGCAGCAGTTTATAGTCCATAGTTTTTATCCTCTCAAATGTAACTCATATTTCACACATGCCAGACGATTGTAACATGAAGCAGTGTTCACTTTCAAGTTAATTCTATGCAAATTCGGCGATATCCGGGCGCTCGCACGCACCATTCATACAGTCTCATAGACAAATTTTCATGCAGGTATGAAGTTTGTCCACGAAGCTGTACAATTGAACTATTTTTTCAAAATTTCTTCAAACTCCATTCACACTTTCCTCACATATGACAACTATACTAAATGTATCAAAACAAAGGGACAACAAATCATCTTCCTCTATCTTTCAACCGTTGTCCCCACCTAATATTCTTTCCAATTTATATAGATTTTTCTTTTTCATAATGCCGGTATTTCTGCCAGAAGAAATACCGGCCCTCCTTTTTTATTGACCAAAAGAAAGTGCCGGTATCCCGTTTATGTATTATTCTTCAAATTTTACAACCAGTGTCTTATCCCCGACCGTCTCAGACAGCAGTCCGGTAATCAGCGTTTTTGCCTGTTCCTGTGCCATCGTTTCCAGATCGTCCATCTCTTTCGTCTGCTGTTCTACATCCTCCTTTGCACTCGCGATTGCATCCAGCGCATCTTCCTTCCGCTCCCAGTTCAGAAGCGCTGCCTTCTCATCGTAATACTGGATGGAATCATTGTCGATGGAAATATCAAAAATCTCCACTGCCGGAAGTGTAACTGTTACTTCCGAATCCGTCACCTCCGTATTCGCCTTCGAGAGATCCACGCCCGCACGTACCTCTGCACGGTATGTCATATTAAACGCCTTCTGCGTCAGAAACGGAATCGACCCGTCCGAGTAATGAATCAGCCCGTTATAAATCATCTTCGCCGACGTCAGCTCCCCCGCCGCCTCCAGCTTGCTGTCAATAAACGTCCCCGTAATCTCCGGCTCCCGGTCCCGCCGCAGCGACTGCGTCAGATAAACAACCATTCCAGCAAGGATTACTACGATCAGAAGATAAATGACAGCTTTTACCGTTCCGCGGCTTCCATTTTTTTCTCTGCTCACGTTACAACCACTCCCTTCTCATGTTTCATTTTTCATTATTTTTGAATATGTTCTGTGGCTCTATTGTACCTTATTTACGCCATAAAAAACAGTCCTGCTTTACAAAAATATCTTAAAATTCTGTAAAGCCTGTTCTGTTAGACTTTTCTTTTAAACAATACGAAAAAAGAGTGAAGATATAAAATCTTCACTCTTTTCTAATACAGGGGATGAGAGAATCGAACTCCCACCAAAGGTTTTGGAGACCCCTATCATACCATTTGACCAATCCCCTACGCTAGATATACCTTCAAAACCGCATACACTTAACACCTATACATCATACCATACTTTCTTTCCGAACACAACCATTTTCTGCAAAACTTTTGTTTTGCATTTCAGGTCAAGCCCTCGACCGATTAGTAACAGTCAGCTCCATGCCTTACGGCACTTCCACCTCTGCCCTATCTACCTCGTCGTCTTCAAGGGGTCTTACTTCTTTAAGAATGGGATATCTCATCTTGAGGGGGGCTTCACGCTTAGATGCCTTCAGCGTTTATCCC
>OLGM01000093.1_pt1 | contig 65290 bp, 47 predicted proteins | sample 1606001 | NCBI WGS metagenome assembly OLGM01 (sample SAMN03283294) | human gut metagenome | biome: human-associated habitat; material: feces | host: Homo sapiens | place: Peru | collected 2012
CAGCAGACCTATACCATTCGTGAAATATCCGAGCGTTTTGGGCTTCCGGCTTCGACGCTTCGTTATTATGAGGAGATCGGGCTTTTGACGGATGTCATTCATACCGAAAGCAAGAAACGAATTTACACCCAGCAGCACATTGACTGCATGACCGCAATTCTCTGCTTCAAACGCACCGGGCTTCCGATTGCGGGGATTCAGGAGTTTTTCCGGCTTGAGAACGATATCCCGGGAAATATTGACCAGATGGTTGCCATTCTCAAGGAACATGAGCAGAATACACGCGAAAAAATCGAGCGCATGGAATCCGATCTGGAGCATATTCAGCAGAAAGTGCGGTATTACAGCGCGGTTCGCGATGCGATTAAAAATGGGGATGAAATGCCGTCGTGGGATTCCTGTGGCTGTGAGGAGAAGGCGCAGTAGATTTCTCTCCAGGCTTTTCCGCCGCAGACACACACAAGTTTTAAAAGAGCAGGTAAGAAAAGGGACCAACATCCACTTTTCTTACCTGCTCTTCTTATTTTTTCTATCACCTTTGCCCTTCATACCCGGAATTTTTTCTGCATTTCCCGCATAAAATCTTTTCCGCGGAAGAAAAACAGCCCGATCAGGTACAGAACACTGAGGCCCACACAGATCACGGACGGCCAGGTAATGCGGACAGTTCCCGTCAGCCACAAAATCGCCGGAACGATTCCTGCTGCTCCGGACTGCATCAGATAAAAAAGATATTCACTGACCTCCATTTTGTACGCTCTTGCCAGAATCTGCATCGTCGCGCCATTCAGAAGAACGGCGAGCGGAATTGCAAAATCGACAGACCAGCCGATCCAGCCCGTCGCATAATCCCACAGAACCGCACCGATCATAATAAAGATCAATTGCCACATACTGTTTTTGAGTGGATTTTTCCGTTTCTGATATCCCACCTGGATCAGAAGCCAGGCGCAGAACACACCCGCTGTCGCATAACCTGCCCACCACATCTGCGGCGTTGCAAGGAAATTCATCATCCAGCAGAGTACGACAGCTGCGATGCAGGTGAAAGAAAAAATTTTCAATCCCAGTTTGGCCGTCCCGTGCGGCTGTTCTTTCTGTCCCGGAAAATCATTTTCCTCCTGTTCACAGACAATGCCCTCTTTCTGCAGCAGATGCATCAGGTTCCGTTCAATATTGGAATCGGCGATTTTAGATGTGATTCCAAGCACCATGCTGTCACCGTAGGAGCAGGAACACATCTGTACTTTGTCGGTGCTGGTGAAAAATCCGAACCGTTCAATGTATGTTTCATACTCCGGCGGCATCTGAATCCGGCCGATATTGGAATAGACAGTCGTGATGCTTCGTCCGCCGAGCGTCGTGCCCGCCATCAGCGCCAGATTTTTGATTTCCAGCGGCACGGCGCGCAGCACCGGATTCCGCTCGATCCGCACCAGATCATTCATACGTGTGGAAATCTCCTGCTTCAGCGCCTCTTTCTGCATCGCGGCTCCCGTGATCTGCAGGACATCCTCAAACGATGCCTCCGGCCCAAGATCACAGGCAATCTCGATCCAGCTCCAGAAATTCGTCATCGATGCAGATGGGAAAAAGTTACGCAAGTTGGCTGGAACCATCAGAGAAACCGGCTTTTTCAGCCTGCTTTTCGGGATTTCTTCATATACCGCATATACCAGCGCCGCCGCAAGGTACGCCGTTACCGACACGCCATGTGCTTTTGCGCACTTATGAACTGCTTCCGCAGAAAGCAGAATCTCGGTAATTTCCATCTCCTCCTGCTCCAGATATTCGCCTTTGATCTGGTATGCCGGGCGGCTTTTTTCTTTTTCACTTTTCTTTCCGGTGTAATACTGGGAAAAGCTGTCCTCCTCGAAATCTGTCTCTGTCAGCATGTCTTCGCTGACCTTTGAAAAGATTTCCCCGGGATGACACAAAATCAGATAATTGCTCACCAGTTCTTTCAGAAACAGCATCGCGCCGGTGCCGTCTGTCAGGGCATGGAATACTTCGAAATTGATTCGGGTCTTATAGTAAGAAACCTGGAAAAGAAGCGTTTTGTGGTCGGGTACGTAAATCTTACTGCATGGCGGACGCTTTTCCTCTTCTACTTTTGCTGGCAGATCGCGCTGCTCCAGATAAAACCAGAAAAGACCTTTCCGCAGTACCATGGAAAACACCGGGTAATGCTCCATTGTCTGCTCCAGCGCTTTCTGCAGCAGATCCGCCTGGATGTCCTCTTTCAGTTGGCAGTAAAACCGGAAGACTCTCGTATCCTTTTTTCCGGTGGCCGCCGGAAATGCCTGTGCCGCGTTGTCCAGCTTTCTCCAGCGCGAAGAATGTTCTTTCTTCATTTTCTATGCCTCCTTACGCCTTCCCGGGTGTCAATTGTTTCTTCATCTTTGAGATGTTTTCCAGTTCTTCGTCTGCATTTTTCTGCTGTTTTTCTTTCTTTAAAAATGCATTCATATACTGAAAACTTTCCTGCACATATAGGTGCTCAATGCCAAGCGCAAAATAGCCGTGCAATGCGCCCTTGATCCGATGATGTTCAACCAGATTGCCAGCCCTTTTCAGCTTTTTCGCATAATCCTCGCCCTCATCACGCAGCGGATCGTACTGCGCTGTCAGTACCAGCGTGTCCGGCAGTCCCTGCAGATTTTCTGCCAGTACCGGTGCAAAGTACGGATTTTTGCGGTCTTCTTCGGTCCGCTGATACAGAATTACATAATCTTCCATTTTGACACTGGTCAGAAGGTATCCGGTTCCATTGGTTTTCACGGATTTGTACGGTGATTTCTCTGTGTAACAGGAATTCACCGCCGGATAAATCAAAATCTGTTTCCCCGGCAGCAGTTCTTTTTTGTCCCTCGCCATCAGGCAGACCGCAGCCGCAAGATTTCCTCCTGCGCTGTCGCCCATGATCGTGACATTTTCCGGCGTTACCTCCGGCAGAATCTCCCCGCGCAGCATTGCCTGGGCGGCGGCGTAGCAGTCTTCTAAGCCTGTCGGGAAACGATGCTCCGGTGCAAGACGATATTCTACCGATACAACAATCTGCCCCGTCGACTGCGCCATGCGTGCGCAGACACGGTCGTATGTCTCCACACTCTCGGTTGTCCAGCCGCCGCCATGGAAGAACAGAATCGCTTCTTTTGCACCATGCTCCTCCATTTTTTCATCCGGGAAGAACAGCCGAATCGGAACCTTGTAGTCCCCATTATATATTTCCATATCCAATTTTCGCAGAAAAATACGGATCGGATCCAGCTTCTTGATATCGGCAAGCCGACGGGCGGATTCTACTTCAATTCCGCCGTAGGACAATACATTTAAAATGGCTTTGACTGCTTTTTTCATTCGCTCTCTCCTCTGTTGCTATTTTCTGCTTCTGTTTTTCGTCTAGTTACAATGTACTGCTTCAAAAATTCATACATCTGCTCATCCGTTGGCGGACAGCCTTTCAGATTGCATGCGAACCCGGAAGTACAGCTTCCCACACCAAGCGCCCCGCTCTTTCCCCGGTATCCCTGCCCGATGCAGATTTTTTCGCGGAGTTCCTGCAGCAGTCCTTCCTCCTTCAGCCGTTCAAGCGCCGGGATCAGATAGCCGTAGCAGGCACTGCAGGACTCAACTTCCTCTACGGCATCCTGCAGTTCCACGATCTTCCGTTTTTCCGGAATCACTCTTTTTTCACCAATTTCGCCAATTTGGCGGATTGAAAGCCGTGTGAGATCAGCGCTGCCCACGCCCAACTCTTCTGCCATTTTGACATACGGGACATCTTCTGGCTTATAATGCAGTTCCGCGCAGACATATGCATCGATCAACACCGGATCTAACCCAGCGAAAAGGCGATTCATAATAAACGGATTACCGCCATCCTCAAAGTCAAGATCTCCGCAGATATTATCCACCAAAATAAAATCCTGATGAATCCCCAGCCCCAGATGCGCAATTGGCCGATGAAGTCCCATGGCATGAAAATGACGTTTTTCTTTATTCGGCAAGAGACCTTTCATGTTTTTCAGTGCGCAGGTAATTTTAGTCTGGCAATGGCCTTTCATGACCGGGACATTGATCATAAAATCCACCTTTTTCGCACATTCGCAAATCTGAAGTTCCATATCACCACACTGCACCGGCATGCTTTTTTCCTTCTGCGCATCGATAAGTGGAACACCGTACTGTTCTGAAAGCATACGGTATCCACAGACCTCAAACGATTCCTCTGTCTTATCCCCGACCCAGGAACCTTCCATGATTTGAAGGTTAGTAAATCCGTTTTCCTGAAGATATTCGATGATCCCCGCAACCACCTCCGGATGTGTCGTCCCTCCAAACTCCGCGGGGACAGGTGCTACCAGATTTGGCTTAATACCGATGAGACTGACCTTCGAAGGAATGAGCGCAGCTAAGGCACATTCGTTCAAAAGCTGTTTTGTCATTTCTTTATATTCCATTCCCTGTATCTGGATAATTTCGTTTTTATTCATTTGGTATTGCGGCCCCTTTATTCTGATTTGATTTTTTCTGACATTCGATATTCTTTAGTATATAATAGTTACTGCTTTCTTTCAACTCATCCAAAAACAAAATCATTTCCTGTGAACTGTAACCATTCCCGTCATCTCCAGCTTCATAGAAAATTAAGCACTGTATGCTTGTAAGATTTCCAATCGCATTGTATAATAAATGGAAAACGGTACACAGAAAAAGTACCTCATCAGAAAGGAACTGTCATGAGTTTTGAAGATGATTTAAAGGATGTCGGCGACAGTATTGGAAAGCTTGTGGATAACGCTGTAAATTCTCAGGATTTTCAGGAATTAAACCGGAAGATTTCAGACACCATCAACCAGTTTGTCTACCCAAACCGGAAGGGACCATTCCGTGCAAATGGCACACAGGAGCCGTCCCGCGGCTATTCCTCAGATACTTCCTACAGCAGCCAGCATTCTTCCCATAATAATACAGCGCAGCAGACCGGACCGCATCACTATTCCTACGGGCCGGGAGGCACGATGCCGGGTAAGAGCGCGAACCCGGTTCCCAAACCTTCCCATACCTGGCAGACCCCCCAGAATACGGAATGGAACAGCCGCATACAGGAACGCCGTGTACTGCGCGAGCGCTTTATGCCATCCACCGATCTTGCACTTGTCGGCGGATTTCAGACGGCCGCCGGCTGGGGTGTCACCGGACTGTTCGGCTGCTGCACAGCGCTTAGTCTGTATTCCTTATTTGCAGGTCCGGACGGCAGCGCGCTGATTCCTTCTCTTATTTTTGCCGCATTTACCATCGGCGGCGGCATTCTTCTGAAAAAGGGAAGCAAAAACCGGCGTCTGGTCCGCCATTTCCGCCAGATCTGTACGCTGATCGGCACAAAGGAATATATTTCCACGAAAGAACTCTGCGACAGTATGCACTGTGAGAAAGGCGAGCTTCTGACCGATATTACGACCATGATTGATAAATCCATGCTGCGCCAGGGCCACCTCGACGAAAACGGTACCTGTCTGATGGTGACAAATGACTGCTACGACCAGTACCGCGCAATGCTCGCCAGCCAGAAGGAACAGCAGATTGCTGAACAGAAAGCACGTGAACAGCTGGAGGCCTCCGGTGTAACGCCGGAATACCAGCAGATGCTGGAAGAATGTGAATCTTATATTCAGAAGATCCATCAGTGCAACCTGGATCTGCCGGGTGAAGTCATCACAGCCAAGCTGAGCCGCCTCGAAACGGTTGTTACCCGGATTCTCGAGGAGGCAAAAAAGCGCCCGAAGGAAGCCTCCGCCCTGCGGAAATTTATGGATTACTATATGCCGACAACCTGGAAGCTGCTCGACGCTTACCGTTCCTTTGAGAACGAACCGATTCAAAGCGACAATATCCTCCGAACCAAGAAGGAAATCGAGGATACACTGGATACCATCAATGCCGCATTTGAAAAGCTGCTTGATGATCTGTTCCAGACAACGGCATGGGATATTTCTTCTGACATCTCTGTTCTGCAGACGATGCTGGCGCAGGAGGGACTGACAAATCAGGCAGGTCCGTCAAAGCAGGATATTGAGCCGCTTCACATGTAACTATTCAAAGCTATACAATTGAAATTAAATCACCGGTTACGTTTCCGTACCGAAGAAAAGGAGAATAGAAAACATGAATGATTTTGTAAAGGACACCACTGAAATTCCAAGCTTAAGTTTCGGTGCTCCGGAGCCGGAACCGGAACTTCCGGTACAGCAGCCGGAAGAAAAGAAAGAGGTCATGGATGATTCTGTTCTGTCCGACGAACAGAAAGCCATGGTGGATGCCTTTGTTTCCCAGATTGATCTTGCCAATACAAACGGCATTCTGCAGTACGGTGCCGGTGCACAGAAGAAAATGGCAGACTTTTCCGAGAAAACGCTGGAGAACGTCAGAAGCAAAGATCTCGGGGAAATCGGCGATCTGCTCACCTCTGTTGTGACAGAGCTGAAAACGTTTGACGCAGAAGAAGAAAAGGGACCATTCTCTTTCTTTAAGAAAAGCACGAACAAAATCAATGCAATGAAAGCGAAGTATGACAAGGCAGAGGTGAATGTCAATAAAATCTGTGACGTGCTCGACGGCCACCAGCGGCAGCTTCTGAAAGACATTGCCATTCTGGATCAGATGTATGCACAGAACCTGAATTATTTTAAAGAACTGACCATGTACATTCTCGCAGGAAAGAAAAAGCTGGAGCTGGTACGTTCCACAGAACTCCGTGATCTGCAGAATAAAGCGCAGATGACCGGAAAGGCCGAAGATGCACAGGCTGCCAAGGATCTCGAAGATCTCTGCAACCGATTTGAGAAGAAACTGTATGATCTGGAACTGACCCGTATGGTTTCGATCCAGACAGCGCCGCAGATCCGCATGATTCAGAACAGCGATTCTGTAATGGCCGAAAAAATCCAATCCACACTCGTCAACACCATTCCGCTCTGGAAAAACCAGATGATCATTGCACTCGGCGTTCATCACTCGACTGAGGCTGCCAAAGCACAGCGCCAGGTTTCGGATATGACAAATGAGCTTCTGAAAAAGAATGCGGAGAATCTGAAGATGGCAACGATCGAGACTGCAAAAGAATCTGAGCGCGGTATCGTCGATATGGAAACCTTAAAACAGACGAACCAGAGCCTGATCTCTACCCTCGATGAAGTGATGAAGATTCAGGAGGACGGCCGCCAGAAACGTGCCGCCGCTGAAGTTGAGCTGGTACAGCTCGAAAATGATATTAAGCAAAAAATGCTGGAGCTTTCTGCAGGCGGACAGCACTGATACTTTTTGTATCCTATATGAAAAAAAACGGAGAAGCCGCTTTTTCTGTGGTTTCTCCGTTTTTTACGTCCTGTCTTACCCTTATCTCGGGCGTTCTGCCTTTTCATTCTTTCTTCGGTATTCCGTGAAATAAAACTCAATATCAAAGCAGGTCTGCTCATCGCCCTCTTCTACCATCTCCCAATCCGGTGATTCGTCAAGATCCTCAAAGAAGGTATCCGCCTGATACGTCATGTCGATTCGTGTGACGTATGCCGTATCACAGTATGGGAGAAGCTGGCGATAAATTTCTCCGCCGCCCGCAACATAAATATCATCGTCCTCGTACGGCTTTAACACTTCCATCAGCTCTTTGATACTGTGGACAACGGTTGCGCCGCGGACAGTCCATTCCGGATCACGGCTTAAAATGATATTCGTTCTGCCTTTTAACGGCTGGCCTGCCGGGAGGGTAGCCAGCGTTTTTCTTCCCATTACTACAACGTGTCCCATCGTAGTCTCACGAAAAAACCGTAAGTCAGACGGAATGCTCACAAGAAGTCTTCCCTGATATCCAAGTCCCCATTTACGGTCTGCGCTTAAAATTGCTTTCATTTTGTTTCCTCTTTCTGCTTTATTTTCTGATCCATGCTGCCGGACCGGAATCCTTCCAGATCCAGCGTAAGGTAGGAAAAGCCGAGATTTTTCAAGTATTCTGTGATCTCCTCCCGTTTTTCCAGCACCTCGCCCATCCGCTCCGGCGCGATTTCCAGACGGACGATATCACCATGGACACGCAGGCGGAGATTTTCTTCTGCTCCAAACATTGTATGCAGCCATGCTTCGCCCTCTGCAATGCGGTCCAGCAGATCATAATTGATTTCTGCTCCATACGGAAGGCGTGTTGCCATGCACGGAGTGGACGGACGGTGTGCAACGGAGACGCCGTATTCTGCCGCAAGCTCCTTTACCTCCGCTTTTGTCACATGACAGGCTGCAAGCGGACTGATCACGCCGTACTCTTTCAGTGCTTTCAGCCCTGGACGGTACACGTGCAGATCGTCCTCATTCGTTCCGTCAAGCACCTGGTTCACGCCGTGCGCATGGGCAAATTCCAGAAGTTTTCCAAACAGATGATGCTTGCAGAGATAGCAGCGGTTTTCCGGATTGCAGCGGATTGCCTCCTGCTCCAGTTCATCAACATAAAGGACTTCATGAACGGCACCAACTTCTTTTGCTACTCTTGTCGCTGTCTCCAGATCACAAGGCGGATGCAGCCGTGTCTGAAACGTTACTGCGTAAACTTTTGTGCCGTGTTTTGCTGATGCGTCCATGACCAGCTTCAGCAGCAGACTGCTGTCCACGCCGCCGGAGAACGCAAGGCAGAGATCCTGTTTCGTGATCTCATCAATTCTGGCAAGCAATGCTTTTTTCTTTTCCTGTAATTCCATCGTGTCTGTCTTCCTTTCCCGTAAAATATCCGATGTCTTTGTAAAAGAAAATCCATCGGCGGCACTGCTGCCCCGATGGATTTTCTCATGCAGGTATTCCTGTTTTAGCTGTAAGTCGGATCACTTCCAAAAGCACCGCCAGTCCATGTATAACGGGTCGGGTTTGTCAGCGGATAATCCAGATTGTCGCCAATGCGGACGGTTGTTCCGCTGCTGACATTATAATAGATCCATTTCGCATCGATTGCAGCCAGTCTGACACAGCCGTGGGACATCGGTGATCCAAGGGAATTGAAGTCCACTGCTGAAATGTTATTCAGATCTGCTGTGCTGCTTGCTACGCCATGGAAGTAAACAGCGCCATAAATCTGTGATACATATGGTGCCCAGCACACATAATCTTCACCTGTCATCTGCTTCTTTTTCAACTGCCAGCCGATTTTATATGTTCCTGCTGCGGTGTAACTGATCGGATTTCCTACGGAGCAGATCATGGATTTGATTGGAGTATCGTAAGCACCGGTTGCACTGTTGTAGCCGTAAATGGTTACACGTCCGCGGGTTCTGTCTACTGTGATATACTTGGAAGACGGATTGAAAATGCTTGTCACGTCCTCCATCAGAGAACCGTCTGCTTTGCGGTAACGGCGGTATTTTCCGATGTACTCCCATCCTTCCGTGATTCTTCGTCCGGAAGCATCGAATTTGTACTGTTTTCCATTGATCGTAGCGGTGCAGCTCTGATATCTTCCGCCCCAGCTTCGGAAATAATACTGAGAACCGTTCAGTGTCAGCCACTGATCATGATACATGCCGCCCCAGCTCTTGAAGTAGTACCAGTTGTTATCATACAGAATCCAGTCATCATGTACCATGCCGCCCCAGCTTCTCATGTAATAATAGTTTCCGTCATGGTAAACCCAGCCAGTCAGCATTTTTCCATCTTTATCCAGATAATAATAATTTTTATCATAGAGGAACCAGCCTTTTTGCGTCCGTTTGGTTCCATCTGCATTAAACCAGTACCAGGTATCGCCGGACTTGCCCCATTCGTTTTTATACATACCACCCCAGCTCTTGAAGTAGTATTTTCCGTCGAGCCATTCATTGGCAAGCATGGTTCCATCGGATTTCAGATAATACTTATTTCCTTTGTAGGTCAGCCAGCCGCTGGTGTATTTCTTTCCGTTTCCGTCAAAATAATACCATACGTTGTTGACTTTTGCCCATGCATTTTTGTAGGCCGCACCCCAGCTGCGGAAGTAATAGGTGTTATCCAGCCACTCATTAAAAGCCATTTTTCCGTCGGCTTTCAGATAATAGCTGTTTCCATTATAATCCAGCCAGGAATTCGTCAGCAGTTTTCCACCGTCTGCAGTTGCCCAGTACCAGATTGTCTGCGTGCTGGTTTTAATCTTTTTCCATCCGGTTGTCGTCGAAACGGCTCCGTCAGCACCAACGTAATAGTAATTTCCCTCATAGCTTCCAACATCGTTGACACGCATGCCGCCCCAGCTCTTGAAGAGATACATGGTTCCGTTCACATTCAGCGCGTTGTCTTCCATATGACCGTCTTCATGGAGATAATATTTATTTCCATCGTAATTGAACCAGCCTGTCCGTACGCCGCCCCAGCTGCGGAAGCTGTACCATTTTCCATCAATCTGTGCCCAGCCGGATTTATTTTTCTGATTACCGGTTTCCATCTCGAAACTTCCATCTTTCAAATTTCCGTTTGCATCAAAGGAAGCTGGTTTCATATAGTAGATTGCTGTATCTACCTTCTGCCATCCTGAAAGAAGTTCTCCTGTTTCCGCATCCACTAAATACCAGTTAGAACCAACCGTCAACCAGCTTACCGTACGATCTCCCTGCTGATATGCATTGTGATTTCCAAGAGATACAGTGCTGTCTTCATTCAGATAATAGGTATGCGTTACGTTGTTTTCATCAACAACAGTCTGGAAACCTGCCTTTTTTACGCGGGTTCCATCATTGCCAAACAGATATGTTACATCTCCTACTTTCTGAGTTGTGCTCCAGACTGCATAACCTTCCTCATCGGCATAGTAATCATCCACACTGCCATCCTCAAATTTGATGGTAACAAGTTCATTTTTTTTCAGTTCCGGTGCGAATACTTTTCCTTCACAAATACCCTGCTGTCTCGAACCAAGTTCATCTTTTGCAGGATCTTCCCCTTCTGTCTCAAAGTAGTAGATCCCGGTTTTACCATCTTTATCTGTCAGTTCTACTTCACCGGTCAGCATATATCCATTTTCATCAAACGCATAATCGACGCCGTTAATTTCCAGCGCCCCGGTGGCAGCCACGACTTTATTATTCTCATCCAAAACTCCGTACTGAAACAGTTTCTTTCCATCTTGCTCAACACTGTTCCAGCCTTCTTTCAGACTGCTTACCGCTGAATCCAGTGTCGAGATCTCGGAAGGAATCTCAGTTGGTGTTGCGATCGGCGCTTCGGTTGGAGCCGGAGTCTCGCTCGGTGTAACCTCTGGTGTTTCCGTCGGTGCCGGAGTTGTTTCTTCCGCCTCACTCTGTACTGTGGTTTCACTTTCCGAGTTTACCGGTAATGGACTGGTTTCTGTAGAAGCTGCATACGCACCGGCTGGTGTAACACTTACCATGACGCCAAGTACAGCTGCGGCCAGAAACTTTCTTTTCATTCTTATTCATCCTCCCATTGTTTACTCTTATTCAACTTATAGCTTACTACATTTTTCCATCTATTTCAAGTTATCCGGCAGTAAAATACCTTACAAATTTCTTATGATTTTTTCCTGTTTTTCGGGCAGAAAAAACCTCCTGACTCCGGTTTTCTGACCGGAAACAGAAGGCTTTTTACTGTTCTTTTATTCGTTTACTGTGGTAGATCCATAGATCTCTGTCTGAAGTCTCGAGATGGTTGCTGCGAAGTCCGGAACGAGCATCTCACCCTTGCTGGAGTACAAATCATCATATGGTACACGGCTCTGTACAATTTCATAGGACAGAATTGTCGGCAGCTCTCCGATCAATGTCATCAATGTAGACTGATCAATGTTATGGGTAACACTTGGAAGAATGGTATCCGCCAGTGCACTCAGTTCTGTTACGCTTGACGATTTCATTTTCTGCATCATCTTGCTTAAAACCTCTCGCTGACGCTCCGTTCTCTGATAATCAGAATTTCCAACGTAACGGATTCTTGCATATGCAACTGCCTGATAGCCATCCACATGCTGCTCTCCGCCTGCTGTATACTGATGGGCGGAAGCATCCACACTACGGAGTCTGCACATTTCATCAACATAGTGGTTCGCTACACGGATTTCATCATCGCTCGGCGAAAGCTCGATTCCGCCGATGGCATCGATAATGTCAATCATGGAATCGAAGTCAACACTTGCATAATTGTCAATCGGCAGCTTGTAGTTGTCCTCGATAGTTCGTACAACCAGCGGACCGCCGCCGTATGCGCAGGCTGCATTCAGTTTTTTCACACCGACATCCGGGATATTTGCATACAGGTCACGCATAAAGGATGTCATGTGGATCTGTTTTGTATCTTTATTGATGGACATCAGAATCATGGAATCTGAGTTTCCATACCACGTTTTGTCACGACGGTCAACACCGATCAGCAGAATGTTGTACACGTTATTGTTGTTTGGAAGTTCAATGTCCTGTGTCTCATTTAAAATCTCAGACTGCAGAGCATCCGTCTCCTCATCGGTCAGCCCGGTACTTTCGGTCTCAACCTCTGTGGATTTATTGATCGTGATTTTATCGTCGCTTACGTAGTTACTCTTGCTGTAATAGTGATTGATTACAGCATAGACACCGACGAGCACAACCAGTACAACTACGAGAAGGATGGTGAGCACATTAACCCAGCCGAATTTCTTCTTTTTCTTTCCTGAGGAATGGCGTCTTTCCGGGATTTCACCCTCGTCATCATATTCTTTTCTCATAACGACCTCTTTCATTTTCTTATTTTTCCGGTATTTTCCAGCCGGATATCGTTTATAATATAGTCAAAAAACGGACTGCTGTCAAGTGTGCAGTCCGTTTTGATTGATTTCCGTTTGCAGTTCTTTTTCCTACCGCTGCATTTTCTCCCACTGGTTCAGTGCAGCCTCAATAACTTTGTCCATATCGTAATACTTGTATTCTCCAAGTCTTCCGCCAAAGATAACCTTCTCTTCTTTTTCCGCAAGTGCGGCATATTTCTGATAAAGTTCCTGGTTTCTGGCATCATTCACCGGGTAGTACGGCTCCATCCCCTCTTTCCAGTCGGTGGAATACTCTCTGGAAATGACGGTCTTTTTCTGGGTTCCGAATTCGAAATGCTTGTGTTCGATCACACGCGTATACGGTGTCTCCCGATCGGTGTAATTTACTACAGCCACGCCCTGATAATTGTCGGTATCCAGAACTTCTGTTTCAAAGCGCACCGTACGGTATTCCAGCTTGCCAAGTGCATAATCGTAAAACGCATCAATCGCTCCGGTGTAAATCACTGTCTCACCCATCGCCAGGTACTTTTCTTTATCTTCCAGAAAATCAACACCTGTCTGTACATCCGCTTTTTCAAAAAGCCGCTCTGTCAGAACGTTATAGCCGCCAATCGGAATTCCCTGATAAAGGTCATTGAAATAGTTGTTGTCATACGTAAATCGCACCGGAAGCCGTTTGATGATAAAGCTCGGCAGCTCACTGCAGTCTCTTCCCCACTGCTTTTCTGTATAACCCTTAACCAGCTTTTCATAAATATCTTTTCCAACCAGTTTGATCGCCTGCTCTTCCAGATTTTTCGGCTCTCCCGGAACAGCTTTTCTCTGCTCTTCGATGATTGTTTTCGCCTCTTCCGGTGTGCGGATTCCCCACATTTTACTGAAGGTATTCATATTGAACGGCATATTATAAATTTCGCCTTTGTAGTTGGCAATCGGCGAGTTTGTATAACGGTTGAATTCTGACAGCGAATTGACAAACTGCCACACCTCTTTATTCGAAGTATGGAAAATATGCGCTCCATACTTGTGTACATGAATTCCCTCGATTTCTTCGCAGTAAATATTTCCGCCTGTATGATCTCTTCGTTCCAGTACAAGACAGCTTTTCCCTGCCTGACCGGCAAGATAAGCAATCACTCCGGAATACAGACCGGCGCCAACCAGAACATAATCATATTTCTTCATTGTTCTTTCTCCTTACAGTTCTTCCCCAAGTCCCGTCCGGATGGAATTGACAAGGAACTGCAGAGCTTCCTCCTCGTCCTCTCCCTCGCAGAACAGCTCAATTTCGTCTCCGCATTTGACGCATGCGCCAAGGACGCTTAAGACGCTCTTTGCATTTGCTGTATTTCCATCTCCGTAGTGGAATGTAATAGATGATTTAAACTGCATTGCCTGTTTGCACAGGGTTCCGGCCGGGCGAAGATGAAGGCCGGTTGGATTTTTCACGGTCACTTTTCCGCTTACCATTGGTTTCCCTCCTAATTTGTTCCTGTCGTTTTATTTGCTACTGCTTTTTCTTTGATATGAATCGTTGTCTTGACACTGTCTACGAGCTCATAGCCATCCGGCAGTATGATTTTTACCGGTACCTCGTAATCCCCGACACCCATTCCATTCAGATCTATGGATGCGTTGATCTGGGAAATATCTAATTTGGCCAGATTTTTGTCCGATGCTTTAATGCGGATTGCAAGCTGTGTCTGATCATACAGAACGGTATAAGTGGACTGAAGATTGCCCGTCTCGATCTGATCGACATCAAGTTCAAATTCCCTGCTCTCATTCGGCATAACCGTTACGTGAACGGTAACGGATGCAGACGAACTGGAGGATACTTTCAGATCTGTCACATCGGCGAGAACATCGCTTAAGTCAACCGTCGTCTCCACATCGGAGCGCTGTCCTGCAACGGAGGTATAGTCTTCCGGAATTTCAATCGTATTGCCTTCATCCGCCAGCTTTGCAAGTGCCTCCTCGGATCCGGCAACGGTGATTTCCTCCGGTGTGGTATAGATATTTTTAATCTGATAGCCGTCTGCCGGAGTTCCGCTGTACAGTGCACTCAGCTTAATACCAGATACACGGCGCCACAGTTCAATATCCACATCCACCTGTGGGGAGCCGTTGTCGAAATTCAAAAATTCCATCTGGGATTCCGGCATCTCATCCTGGTTTTTATCAATAATCATCAGATCCGCCGTGATGGTTCCGGAGTTGCGCATATTGGTTACATCTACTTTTGCCACAACACTGCTGATCTTATTGATCAGGGACGCCGGGCCGGAAATGGTGATGCTCTCCGGATCGGAAGTCATCGTTCCCACTTCGTAATCTTTTGCCGGTTTCGTATTTCCTGCGTCAATTGTGATCGGAAATTTCGCACTGTCCACATCTTCGATTTCCACAGGGATTGTCGCTGTGACCGTGCTCAGTTTTTCCTGTTTTACCATCGAGCACGTTGCCTTGATCGGCACATAAACAGGGTTTGTATCCATCGTTACAATCTGGGTCAGATCGGCCGTGACGGTGATATCCGATGCTTTCAGCCGGCTGACAACGGAGTTGTTATCTGTGACGGTAACGGTGACCGTCTGGTATTCCTCCGCAATCTGGTATGTTTTCTTTCCGGCTGCGATGTAGGCTTCGTTTGTCACCTGCACCGGGACATCAAAACGCTCTTTCACAATCGGGTCATTCACACTGACCACAACGTACCAGATTACAACAGCGATCAGGATGGAAAGGATTTTCAAAGGGAGATTGTTCAGAAGCTTTTCCAGAATTTTCTTTTTCATTTCTTCTCTCCCTCCACTTTCTGACGCATTCCGCGGATATGCCATCCTTTCTTCTCTTCCGGCTTTTTCGCGAGCTTCTGGATTTTGTGAAGCTGCTCCCGAAGGTCGCTCGGTGTTACTGCCGTGTGGAGTTCTCCGCCGGAAGCATACGACACATTTCCGGTTTCCTCGGAGACAATAATCGTAAAGGAATCCGTCACCTCACTGATGCCGACACCTGCACGGTGGCGTGTTCCAAGATTCTTGTTCAGATCCATATTGTCGGACAGCGGCAGGTAACATGTTGCTGCCGTGACACGGTTGTTCCGTACAATCACGGCTCCGTCGTGCAGCGGCGTATTGTGTTCGAAAATATTGATCAGCAGCTGGCTGGTCAGAACGCCGTCAATCGGGATTCCGGTCTTTTCATATTCCTCCAGGGTGATGGTCTTTTCGATGACGATCAGCGCTCCGGTCTTTACTTCTCCCATTTCAAAACTGGCCCTTACCAGTTCATTGATGGTTTTGTCACTGAACCGTTCATTTTCCTCCTGGCCGCTCGCAAACGAAATGGCAGACAGCGGATTCTTTTCTCCAATCTGCTCGACCACTCTTCGAAGCTCCGGCTGAAAGATAATTACAACCGCTGTGATCGCCGCCCCGCCGATGTTACCAAACAGCCACAGAATCGTCTGCATTTTCAGCACGTTTGCAATGATGACAAAGACACCAATCAGAAAAATACCTTTCATCAGCGTATAAGCCTTTGTATTCTGCAGCCAGCGGATCAGGTGATAGACGAAAAATGCAATGAGCAGAATCTGCACAATATCAATCAGTTCAATTTGTTTTGGCAGCCCGTAGTCTGCCGTTCTTGTGACAATCCAGTTCCACACGCCACGCACACCGTCACTTCCTTTCTTTTCCCCCGGCCGGTTTTCTTCTGATTTTCAAAATTCTTTTAAAGATCCTTTAAGGTGTCCTCCAGCATGCTCTTATAATCCACATCCTGATAATCGCCCTCGTCCAGCGGCGGAATTTCTTCTTCCTGAATTTCTTCTGTTTCGTTTATTTCTTCTATTTCTTCTATTTCTTCTTTTTCCTCGATCTCATCAAGATCCCTGCTGTTCCCGGATTCTTCTGTATGTCCAAGATTTGCCAGAGCATCGAGTTCCTCGTCTGTCAGATCCGGTTCTTTTTTCTTTTCATTCCGAATATAAGTCACACGGCGCTGTGCCTTTGTCACATTGAATTTTGGAACGGCTTTTACATAGTAATAATAATCGTCGTCATCATATTCCAGGTATTCTGTCCGGGTGTAGTCTGCACCGAACAGGAAAAACTCCAGAACAAATCCAACCAGACAGCCGGCCGCCGCCCCGATCAGAACCATCGGGAGTGCAATCTGTACATCCAGTGCCAGGCTTCCGGCAATCATAATAACCGCATAGGCAACCGAACCTGCCACAATGGAAATCTGCCATGCATAGTCCGCACTGCTGTGGCGGATCGCATTGACAAGAAGTACAGTCAGTGCGCAGGCGATCAGAACCAGCAGCATTTCCTCATTGCGGAAGAGGCCGTTGAAAAATTCCTGTACGACCGCCGTGATCTCCGGTGCTTCCGCCGCATGAATCAGCGGCTCCATCTTTCCATGAATCATGTCGCACATATAGTAGACAACGATACCGCAGGCTGCAGAAAATGCGGAGAGCGGCGTACCGGCAAGACCATAGGCAACCGGAACGGCAGATGGCACGTGAAGCCAGAATGCGAGCGGTGTCAAAAGGAGTGCCGGCGCATCCTTCGGCACAAAGCGAAGATATAGAAACCAGAGCACCAGCAGAACCAGCGCCGCAAGACCCGCGATTACCATGTGAAGTGCAAAGCAGTGGCCGATGATCACCAGCATTGCAAGGAAAACCATTCCATTCAATGGCAGGATGGCGCAGATCAGTGACAGAATCAATACCACATACATGCTGTTCAGCATCTTCAGATAGCCGAGATTGGAATTAATACCACGAAATACAGCAAGAGCGAGCAGAAATTTCACAATCGGAAGTATGATTCCGCTGCAGGAGCCGTAAAACTCTTTTAATTTTTCTTTCAGTTCGATCAATACTGTCATGTTTCCTTCCTCCTGCGCCCGGATTTCTTCCCGCTTTTTTCCTGTTCCTCATACATGTTCTGCAGGTCATCCAGCTCTTTTCCATACCATTTCAGCTTTTTCTGTGCTCTCTGGTAACGGATCGTGCTGATCACATACACGGCAATGGAATAGACTGCCAGAAAACACAGATAGGACGCGATCAGACACCCCGCTGCAAACTGCAGGTCGATTGTGTCTATCTCGTCCACCAACCATTCAATATGATATAAGACTGCAACCGCAAGTACCAGAATGTATCCGATGGAAGCCAGAAAAAAATTTTTCAGAAGCTCTTTTCCGATGTAATCACTCCGAAAATAACGGCCGATTCGTAAGGCATTTTTTTCTTCTTTTTTTTCGAAAAAAGCCAGTTTTGTCATCTGACGAATCCTTTTTTCGTCCAACATGCCTCTTGGTCTCCTCTTCCCGTTCTAAATTATGTTTATTTTACCATATATTTCCGATATTGGAAAGCTATTCTCAAAATATTCACACACTATTTGTTACAGTTCACTGGTACCCAGCGAACTGTAACATTCGCTGCCCTCATTTAAAGTTTTGCTTCGCAAAAGGAGGGCTGCTCACACCTGAATCACTTTCTTACGCAGCGAAACAGCAAGTGTTTCACTGCTGAGTGAACAGTAACCACTATTTTACAATTGCCGCACAAACAAAATCCACCTGTTCTGCTCCATTCACTTTCAACAGTGACGCAATGGCATCAACCGTGCTTCCCGTTGTGTAAATGTCATCTACCAGAAGAATCCGGCAGTATTTCATCTGTCCCGGCTTTGCCAATGAGAAAGCTCCCTCCAGGTTTTTCCGCCGCTCGGCGGGACCAAGCTCTTTCTGGCGTTTTGTTTTTTTCACACGGCGGATCAGGCGGGCATTCATGGGAAGTTCCATTTCTTCTGCCAGCTTTTCTGCAAATACCTCCGCCTGATTGTAGCCGCGCTGCCGCTGTCTCGCCGGATGAAGCGGCACCGGAACGAGCACCTCCGGATTTCTTCTCTGGATCTGCTTTCCCACATAGGAAAACGCCGCGTGAGCATAAAATCCGGCGTATTCCTGCCGTTCATGATATTTGAACCGCATCAGGGAAGCCTCAAGTTCCCCGTGGTAACCGTACGGCGCAAAACCGCGGTCGAAGCTGTGCCCCGTTCTGCTGCAGTCCCGGCAGAACTCTTCCTCACTGCCCACGGGTTTCCCGCATTTTTTGCACCGCGCGCCCAGAATCGGATGGATCTTTTCCACACAATTCCGGCATAGATACAGCTCCTCGCGTGACAGCAGTCCGTCACAGATGGGACATCGTCTCGGATAAACTGCGTTTAAAAGCCAGTTTCCTGTTTTATTTTTTTCTTTCATGTAACCTGCGCTTTCCCTTATCCACTCTGCCGGATGCAGCCGCATCCATGCCCCGGAAAAACGTGTTTACGCGTTTTCTTCCTGCATTTCCCGGATTCTTCTGGCGAGCGTTGTATACCGGTTCGCCTCGATATGATTTCCGATCATTGCCTGGAATGTCACATCACTTCCGACGATGGTGACGCACTTTCTGGCTCTCGTCACGGCCGTATACAGAAGATTCCGCGTCATCAGCATGCGCGGGCCGCCGAGCAGCGGAATCACAACCGCCGGGTACTCGCTTCCCTGCGCTTTATGTATCGTTGTGGCGTAAGCCAGTTCCAGCTCATCCGCCTGTTTGAACGTGTAGTCTGCGAATTTTCCTTCCTCAAACTCCACGGTGATCACCTCGGTATACGGGTTGATGCTCCGGATCATGCCGAGGTCTCCGTTGAACACGCCCATACCGCGCTCCGCCACGATTCCGTTGATGCCGCGGATTTCCCACTCCATCTGGTAATTGTTGCGGATCTGCATGACCTTGTCGCCCTCGCGGAGGATATTACCTCCATTTTCCCGCTCTGCCTTGTCCGGTGCGGGCGGGTTCAGGTATTTCTGCAGAATCTGATTCAGATTTTCCACCCCGAGTGCACCTTTCCGCATCGGAGTCAGAATCTGGATATCCTGCGGGCGGGCATCCACATAACGCGGCAGTTTCTGGGACACCAGCGTCACCAGCACTTTCCAGATCACGTTGACATCGTACCGTTTCAGAAAGAAGAAATCTTTGCTCTTATTGTCCAGTATAACCTCTTCCCCATTATGGATCTTATGTGCATTGACAACAATATCGCTCTGGGATGCCTGCCGGAAAATGTGCGTCAGGCAGACAATCGGAAAGCATTCCGAACGGATCAGATCCCGGAGGACACTGCCCGGGCCGACACTTGGAAGCTGGTTCTGGTCTCCCACCAGGATCAACCTTGTTCCCGGCACAATCGCGGAAAGAAGGGCATGCATCAGGTGGATATCAACCATCGACATCTCATCAATGATGATGACATCCGCGTCGAGCGGATTATCTGCGTTCCGCTCAAAATGCACATTTGCCGAGGAGTCATCCACATTTCCCGTCAGTTCCAGAAGACGGTGGATCGTGCATGCCTCACAGCCAGTTGCCTCTGTCATTCGTTTCGCCGCTCTTCCGGTCGGCGCTGCCAGGAAAATGTCGAGGCCTTCCGCCTCAAAATAATGGATCATCGCGTTGATGGTCGTTGTTTTTCCGGTTCCGGGACCTCCGGTCAGGATCATAAGACCGCTGCATGCCGCCTCAACGACTGCCGTCTTCTGCATCTCATCCAGCTCGATCTGATATTTTTTCTCGATTTTTCCGATCCGCTTTTCGATTGCCTCACGGTCTTCCTCGCATGTAATATTCAGCTCATGCAGCATGCGCGCCGTACTCAGTTCCAGATAATAATACTGGCTGGCGTACACAATCCGCAGCGGCTCATCCCCTTCCCGTTCGGCCGGGAGCTCGCGGATGACCGCTTTTTTGTCGATTGCCATATCCTGCAGATATTTCTGCATCCGCTCCGGTTCTACACCGAGAAGTTCCTGCCCTCTTCGAAGTAGCACCGGTTCCGGCAGATAGACATGGCCTTCTGCCGTCGCCTGATTCAGCACATACGAAAGACCGCTCTTGATGCGGAATTCGCTGTCCACGGCAATCCCGATTTTTCCGGCGATCTCATCCGCCGTCCGAAATCCCACGCCTGCGATATCTTCCGCCATTTTATACGGGTTTTCCTTTAAAATCCGGTACACATTGTCCCCGTACTGCTGATAAATCTTTGCACCGAGATTCAGCGCAATGCCATATCCCGAGAGGAAAATCATCGCATTCTGCATTTCGGCTTTTTCTGCCACCTGCTGTGCAATTTCACGCGCTTTCCGCTCGCTGATTCCCTTTACCTCCGCGAGGCGCTCCGGCTCTTCCTCGATGATCCGAAGCGTATCGTCACCGAAGCGGCGCACAATTCTTGCCGCCAGCGCCGCACCGACTCCTTTGATCGCACCGGAACCGAGATACCGCTCCAATGCAACAGAATCCTGTGGGACTTTCGTCTCATAGGATTCAATGCGGAACTGCTTTCCATAGGCAGCATGTTCAATATAATCTCCGGAAGCCTCGATCAGCTCGCCCTCTCCGATCATCGGAAGCGTGCCGACGCATGTCAGCCCGCGCCCCTTCATGCTCAGATTCAGGACGGTATAGCCGTTCTCCTCATTCCGGAAAATAATGTGTTCTACGTAGCCTTCTACTTTTTCTTTTTCACTCATCTTTTATCAAAACTGGCTTTCAAATTCATTCATCACTTCGCGGTACTGGCCGGTTCCAAGCGCAACGACGCTCGCCGGATTTTCTGCTGTCACGGTATTGATGCCGGTCCGCTCCTGGATCAGCTCGTCCATTCCGGCAAGGAGACTGCCGCCTCCGGTCAGGATAATGCCGCGGTCGGAAACATCGGATGCCAGTTCCGGCGGCGTTTTTTCCAGCACGGCACAGATCGCGTCCGCAATCTGGTTTGTCGTCTGTGCAAGGGCACCTCGGATTTCGTCGGAGGAAACCGTAATCGTCGCCGGAAGTCCGGTGATGACGTTTCTTCCCTTGATCTCCATCGTTTTCTCCTCGGCCCGCGGATAAGCGGAACCAATCCGGATTTTCACTGCCTCTGCGGTCTGTTCTCCGATAAATACGTTGTATGTTTTCCGTACATAGCGGATGATATCCTGGTCAAATGTCTCACCGGAAATCTTGACCGAATTGGAAACAACGGTTCCCGCAAGCGAGATCACAGCGATATCCGTCGTGCCTCCGCCGATGTCCACGATCATATTTCCGCATGGTTTCGTAATGTCAATTCCGGATCCGATTGCCGCTGCCACCGGCTCCGGCACGATCAGCACTTCCCGGGCTCCCGCCTGGTACGTTGCCTCCTCCACAGCCTTCCGCTCTACTTCCGTCACACCGGACGGCACGCAGATACTGATTCTCGGTTTCCGGAATGCTCTTCTTCCCATTGCCTTCTGGATAAAGTAGCGCAGCATGCGCTCGGTGATCAGAAAGTCCGTGATCACGCCCTGCCGCATGGGCCGGACCGCCATAATATTGCCCGGTGTCCGTCCAATCATCTGACGCGCTTCTTCTCCAATTGCCCGTACTTTATCTGCATCTTTATCATACGCAACTACGGACGGCTCCTTTAATACAATGCCTTTTCCCTTGGCATAGACCAGGATGCTGGACGTCCCCAGATCAATTCCGATATCGGTCGTTGCAGCCATAGTAATCCCCTTTCCTGTTCTCTTTTATTTTTCTTTATTTTAATCTGTTTGAAATTTGTATAGAATAAGTTCGGGTTCAAAACACCCGAAACACAAAAGGATCGAATGTGTTCTGAACCCAACCCGCTTCTTATTATATACAATCCCTTTTAAAATGGAAAGGATTTTTTAGAGATATTTTTCGACATATTTTCCGGTGTAGGATACCGGGCTCTTGGCCACTTCTTCCGGCGTTCCGCACGCAATCACGGTTCCGCCGCCGTCTCCGCCCTCCGGTCCGATATCAATAATATAGTCCGCCGTCTTGATGACATCCAGATTGTGTTCGATGACAACGACGGTATTTCCGCCCTCGGACAGGCGGTGCAGAATCTCTACCAGTTTGTGAACATCCGCAAAATGAAGTCCCGTCGTCGGCTCGTCGAGAATGTAGATCGTTTTTCCCGTACCGCGGCGGCTCAGCTCTGCTGCGAGCTTGATACGCTGCGCTTCTCCGCCGGACAGCGTGGTGGACGGCTGGCCGAGGCGGATGTAGGAAAGGCCGACATCGTACAGGGTCTGTAATTTTCGGAAAATCGACGGTACCGGCCGGAAGAATTCCAGTGCCTCCTCGACCGTCATATTCAGCACATCGTAGATGCTCTTTCCTTTATATTTGACTTCCAGTGTCTCACGGTTGTACCGTTTTCCATGGCACACTTCACACGGCACATAGACGTCCGGCAGGAAGTGCATCTCAATTTTTAAGATACCGTCGCCGCCGCAGGCTTCACACCGGCCGCCCTTCACATTGAAGCTGAATCTTCCTTTCTTGTAGCCGCGTGCCTTGGCATCCTGCGTTGCCGCAAACAGATCGCGGATCTGATCGAACAGACCTGTGTACGTTGCCGGATTGGAACGCGGTGTTCTTCCGATCGGAGACTGGTCGATGTCGATGACCTTATCAAGCTGTTCCATACCGATGATGTCTTTGTGTGCACCCGGAATCGTCCGCGCACGGTTCAGATCTCTTGCCAGCCGTTTGTACAGAATTTCATTGACAAGGGAACTCTTTCCTGATCCGGAGACTCCGGTCACGCAGGTCATGACACCGAGCGGGAAATTCACGTTGATATTTTTCAGATTGTGCTCTTTTGCTCCGACTACCTTCAGCCAGCCCGTCGGCTTTCTGCGCTCGGACGGAACCGGAATTTTCAGCTCTCCGCTTAAGTATTTTCCGGTGATGGAATTCGGATTTTTCATCAGATCTTCCGCCGTTCCGATTGCCACCAGCTCTCCGCCGTGCTCACCGGCTCCCGGGCCGATATCGACAACGCAGTCAGCGGCGCGCATCGTATCCTCGTCGTGCTCCACGACGATCAGGCTGTTTCCGAGATCGCGCAGGTGTTTCAGCGTCGCGAGAAGTTTGTCGTTGTCTCTCTGGTGAAGGCCGATGCTCGGCTCGTCGAGAATATAGGCGACACCGACAAGGCCGGAGCCGATCTGCGTTGCCAGACGGATTCTCTGCGCCTCACCTCCGGACAGCGATGCCGTTCCGCGCGCCAGAGTCAGATAGTTTAATCCGACATCCGCGAGGAAGCTCACTCGCGCACGGATCTCTTTTAAAATCTGCTTTCCGATCAGCAGCTGCTGTTCGGAGAGTTCGAGGTTCTGCATAAACTCCTGCAGATTGTCGATGGAAAGGGATGTTACTTCAAAAATGTTTTTGTCTCCGACCGTCACACCAAGCGATGTCGGTTTCAGACGCTGGCCATGGCACGCCTGGCACGGGGTCACACGCATGAAGGTTTCGTATTCCTGTTTCGTAGAATCCGATCCGGTTTCGCGGTAGCGGCGCTCCACATTTTTGATCAGACCCTCAAAAGCCACATCGTACACACCGACGCCGCGCTGGCCGCGGTAATGCACCTTGACAGATTTTCCGTTCGTTCCGTAAATCAGGATATCGTGAATTTTTTTCGGATATTCACAAAACGGGGTGGAAAGGGAAAAATCGTACTCCTCTGCGAGCGCATCGAGAACGGCTCTCGTATAGCTCGATTTATCCGTGCAGGACTGCCAGCCGAGCACGGTAATGGCTCCGTCTGCAATGGATACGGTCTTGTCCGGAATCATCAGATCCTCGTCGAATTCCATCTTGTAGCCAAGGCCGGCACAGCTCGGGCAGGCGCCGAACGGGTTGTTGAAGGAAAAGCTTCTCGGCTCAATCTCCTCCATGCTGATGCCGCAGTCCGGACAGGAAAAGCTCTGGCTGAAGTTGAGCTGATTTCCGTCCATCGTGTCGACCACCAGAAGGCCGTCCGCCAGATCCAGTACATTCTCGACGGAATCCGTCAGACGTTTCTCAATGTCCGGTTTGACTACAAGACGGTCCACAATAATGGAAATGTTGTGTTTCAGGTTCTTATCCAGCGTAATCTCCTCGGACAGCTCATACTGGCTGCCGTCGATCATCACGCGGACATAGCCGCTGCGTTTTGCCTGTTCGAGCACCTTTTCGTGTCTTCCCTTGCGTCCGCGCACAACCGGCGCGAGAAGCTGGATTTTCGTCCGCTCCGGGAGTGCCATGATCTGATCGACCATCTGGTCCACCGACTGGCGGCTGATGACTTTTCCGCACTTCGGGCAGTGCGGAATACCGATTCTCGCGTACAGAAGACGGAAGTAATCGTAAATCTCCGTCACGGTTCCGACGGTGGAACGCGGGTTCCGGTTCGTCGATTTCTGATCGATCGAAATAGCAGGCGGCAGGCCTTCGATGCTGTCCACATTCGGTTTTTCCATCTGTCCTAAGAACTGGCGCGCGTAGGAGGAAAGGCTCTCCATGTACCGCCGCTGGCCCTCCGCATAGATCGTGTCAAACGCAAGCGAACTCTTTCCCGAACCGCTGAGGCCCGTAAATACAACAAACTGGTTTCTTGGGATATCGACATTCAGTGCTTTCAGGTTGTTCTCCCTGGCTCCCCGTATTCTGATAAACTCTTTTTTCTCTGCCATAACTGTTCCTCTTATTAATTGGAATCCCTGTCCGGACAGGGACAGGAATCTTGTCTCGTTTTCTCCCATTATAGCACACTTCCGTGCGTTATGCAAACATTTGTTCTATTTCTTTATCATCTTTTTACAGCAGAAAATCTGCCAGAATCACATTGCTGACGGAAATCCCATCGCGTGTCAGAGCCAGGCGCCCGCTGTGTTCCTGTAAAAGATGCATCGCTTCGTATTTCTTCAGAACCCCGCCGTATACGGCATGGATCTCCTTTCCAAACTGCTCCTCAAACTCCGCCGTCGAGATCCCTTGTGTCATTCGAAGGCCGAGAAACATAAATTCTTCCATTGCATCCTGCCGGGAAAGAATTTCCTCATCCTCACGGATCTTTTCCAGTGCTCCGCACGCTTTCAGATACAAAGATCGATCTGCCGTGTTCGTCCACCGGCAGTTTCCGAATAACGATGCCGCGGAAGGCCCGAACCCCAGATAATCCGTCCTTTTCCAGTAGCCGATATTGTGGCGGCATGCGAAGCCCGGCTTTGCATAATTGGAAATCTCATACTGGAAAAAGCCGTATTCTGCGAGGATTTCCGCCGTTCTGGCATACATTTCGCGTTCTGTGTCCTCATCCGGCAGATCCAGTTTCTGCTCCGCAAACGGGGTTCCCGGCTCCACGATCAGGCTGTAGGCGGAAATGTGCTCCGGAGAAAGCTCCGCGATCGTCCGAAGACTCTCTTCCCATTTCTCTTCACTCTGCTCCGGCAGACCTGACATCAGATCCACGTTGATATTCGCAAACCCGGCATCCCGTGCCAGTGCAAAACTCTCCTGAAATTCCGCAAACGTGTGGATTCTTCCCAGCCGTTTCAGCTCCTCATCGTGAACCGACTGACAGCCGATACTGATCCGGTTAAAACCGCTCTTCCGGTAGCACTTCAGTTTTTCTTCGTCCAGCGTTCCCGGATTGGCCTCCAGCGTAATCTCAGCATCCTCTGAAAAAACGTACTTGCTCCGCAGTTTCTCCATCACACGGGCGAGCATTCCGGCATCCACTGCGGATGGTGTTCCGCCGCCGAAAAAGACGGAAATCACTTCGCTTTCTGCCGCCTCTTCCGCTGCATCGATTTCTGCCAGCAGAGCCTCTTCATACTCCTTCTGCATTGCTTTCGTGCCCGGTCCCGAGACAAAATCACAGTAGGCGCATTTCCGGATGCAGAACGGGATATGCACATAGAGTTCCAGTGATTTTCTTTTTTTATTCATTCTGCTTTTCCTCCGTACAATCGAAAGACCGGCCCCTGCGCTCCCGCAACAGCAGGCGGCGCCGACAGGCCGGTCTCATTTTTATCTCTTAATTTTCATCCAGTTTCAGTACGCTCATAAAGGCTTTCTGCGGAATCTCCACGTTTCCTACCTGGCGCATCCGCTTCTTACCTTCCTTCTGCTTCTCCAGCAGCTTCTTCTTTCGGGAAATATCGCCGCCGTAGCACTTGGCGAGGACGTCTTTGCGCATCGCGCGGACAGTTTCTCTGGCGATAATCTTCGATCCGACAGCCGCCTGGATCGGGATTTCAAAGAGCTGCCGCGGAATCTCTTCTTTGAGTTTCTCGCACATCTTTCTTCCGCGCTCGTAGGCAGATCCCTCGAATACGATGAAGGACAGCGCATCCACTTCTTCTTTATTAACGAGGATATCAAGTTTTACAAGCTCGCTTCTCTCATATCCGAGCAGCTCGTAGTCGAATGACGCGTAACCTTTGGAGCGGGATTTTAAGGCATCAAAGAAATCGTAGATAATCTCATTCAGCGGGAGATGGTAATGAAGCATCGCACGCGTCGTCTCCATGTATTCCATTCCCTGATACTGGCCTCGTCTCTGCTGGCAGAGCTCCATGATCGGTCCGATGTAGTCGGTCGTCACCATAATCTCTGCTTTTACCAGCGGCTCTTCCATATAATCAATCTCGGACGGGTCCGGCAGATTCGACGGGTTGGTCAGGTCAATGACGGTTCCGTCGGTTTTGTGAACCTTATAGATAACGCTCGGTGCGGTCGTCACGAGATCCAGATTGTACTCACGCTCCAGGCGCTCCTGAATAATTTCCAGGTGAAGCAGTCCAAGGAAACCGCAGCGGAAGCCAAAGCCGAGTGCTGCCGATGTCTCCGGCTCGTAGAAGAGGGATGCATCGTTTAACTGCAGTTTTTCCAGCGCGTCGCGCAGATCGCCGTACTGTGCGCCGTCGGCCGGGTACATGCCGCAGTATACCATCGGGTTGACTTTTTTGTAGCCCGGCAGTGCTTCTGCACACGGACGGTCGGCATCGGTCACGGTATCACCCACGCGGGTGTCGCGCACGTTTTTGATGCTGGCGGTGATATAGCCTACCATTCCGGCGGAGAGCTCGTCGCACGGGATCAGACGGCCTGCACCGAAGTAGCCGACCTCGACAACTTCCTCGACAGCGCCTGTCGCCATCATGCGGATTCTCGTTCCTTTTTTCACGCTTCCTTCCATCACACGGCAGGAAATGATGACGCCGCGGTATGCATCGTAGACGGAGTCGAAAATCAGTGCTTTTAACGGTTCCGTCGGATCACCTTCCGGTGCCGGAATTTTCTGTACGATCTGCTCGAGCACTTCGTCCACGTTCAGGCCGGTTTTTGCGGAAATCCGCGGAGCGTCCTGCGCTTCCAGTCCGATGACATCCTCGATCTCTGCGATGACACGGTCCGGCTCGGCGCTTGGAAGGTCTACTTTGTTGATGACCGGGAACACATCCAGATCGTGGTCAAGGGCGAGGTAGACGTTGGCAAGGGTCTGCGCCTCGATACCCTGCGATGCATCGACAACGAGCAGCGCGCCGTCGCATGCGGCAAGGCTTCGGGAAACCTCGTAGTTGAAATCGACGTGCCCCGGGGTGTCAATCATGTTTAAAATGTACTCCTCGCCGTCGGCCGCTTTATATACGGTACGGACTGCCTGTGCCTTGATCGTGATGCCGCGCTCACGCTCCAGATCCATATTGTCCAGCACCTGATCCTGCATCTCACGCTCGGTCAAAAGGCCTGTTTTCTGAATAATACGGTCCGCAAGGGTTGATTTTCCATGGTCGATATGGGCAATAATACAAAAATTACGAATTTTACTCTGATCTATTCCTGACAAGTTTTTTCCTCCTGCTTTTTCACGGGTTAAATATCAATTTTATCTCATGTCTATTTTGTATGATACGAAATTCCACTCAAAAAAGCAAGATAAATTTATCCGCCTGATGCCGGACTTTTGCCCGACAGAACCTTATGCAGGATATCCGCAAACGGCCCCATTGCATTTTTCACCTCCTCGACCGTATTCGTCTGCGCACCAACCTCGAGAAGAACAGATCTCGGGCGGAGATGGAGGTTGTAGCGGTAGCCTTTTAAATAGATACAGCGCGAAAAGCCGGGATAATACTGTTTTGCCTCATACTCCATCTGAAAGGAAAATGCAAGGTTTTCCGCCTGATACGGATTGGGCAGGCTTGTCAGTTCGCCGCTTTCTTTCGTGCGGGAAAGGCCGTTGAAAAACATGATCTGCGCGGTCGGCTTTCCGTTGATTTCTGTCACAAGACGTTTTGAACCATTGACCCCGTCCCGGTGCAGGTCGATCACGACCTGAATGGACGGGTGTTCTTCCAGCGCCGCTGCGATGACCGGCTCCGCGTAGTTGTAGGCGCGGCTCCGATCGAGACAGCCTTCTTTCATGTCAAATGCCTCTGTAATATGAAGCACTTCGTATCCGTACTGCTTTTCCAGAAGCTCCTGCAGATCATCACCGAGGCCGATTACCGTGTCCGCTCTTTCTCCCGGACGGGAATCGGCGAAGGTTTCCTGCGAATGGGTATGATAGATCAGAATCTGCGGGCCTTCGGCATTTTCCGGCAGGGTCAGGTCTTTTCCGAGCAGGGTGCTGCCGTCGATCTCGCCCGGCAGAACCGAAGTGTTGGGATCTACAACGAAGAAGCGGTTCAGGAGCGCCTGCGGGTCAGCAAGAAGGTCAGGGGAAATTGTCTCCTGAATCGTGTCGGCCTCCGGGTAGAGAATTTCACGCGGTGCGCCGCCGGTTTCGATGGTCTCCTCCGGCTCCGTGATTTCCATTCCATCCTTTTGAGTTTCATCTTTTTGAGTTTCATCCTTTTGATCTTCCTCAGTTCCCTGCTCCTTCGATTCTGTCTGCCCTCTTTCTGCTCCCGGTCCCGGATTCGAATCCTGCTTCGCCGTATCCGTTTCCGCTGCTTCTTTCCCGGCAGACAGCGTATTTTCTGCCGTGCTTCCCTCCCGAAGCGCCGGTATCTGATCCCGCACTGCCGCGAGGAGATTTTCCATCCATCCCCTTCCGTCCTCTTTTCCGTCATAAAAAAGAAGCGGCATCATCACATCCACAGATAACTGCTCCGCCTGTGCTGCCGCCCGCTGCAGCAGAACTTTCCCCTCTGAAAAATGATTTTTCCGGAGAACCGCTGCACTGCGGAACAGCAGTATACTGCAGGACAGGAAAAGACATCCCCATCCGAACCATCGTCCATTTCGCCTGGCATTCCACATATTATCACCATATTCATGATATGTTACAGTTCCCCGGAAAATGCCTGATTCATACCTGCCGCAAGAACCCCGGCCAGGCGGCGGACCATCTCGTCGATCTCTTTTGTCGTCACGTAAAGGCTTTCGAGCGCCGGTGAAATGACTTCTCCCAGAAATTCATCCATCTCGGACTCCTCCAGCGATTCCAGAACACCTGCGACGGCATCGTGGACGATCGTTCCTGCCCCTACAACGGTCGGCACACCGATTCCGATGACCGGCACGCCGAGCGTCTCCTGATTTAAGGCATTGCGGTGGTTTCCGACGCCGGAGCCCGGCCAGATTCCGGTGTCGGCAAGCTGGATCGTACAGTTCAGCCGGTGAATACTGCATGCGGCAAGGGCATCCACGGCGAGAATCACATCTGGATGGGTCTGTTCTGCCGTTCCGCGCAGGATTTCCACCGCCTCCATACCTGTCTGCGCCATAACGCCGGGGGCAAGGGCACTCACTTCCCGGCCCTTCTTTCCGTAGGTGCGCACCAGATGGCGCGTAACGTTAAGCTGCTCCACCGTCTCAGGCCCGAGCGCATCCGGCGTGATGCCGCGGTTGCCGAGGCCGGCCACAAGAACGGATCCGCACGCTTCCGGCAGCATTTCCATCAGACAGTGGGAAAACTCCTCCGCCGCTTTCCGGCTCTCCTCCTCGTCTGCCGTCAAAAGCAGCGGCGCTTCGATCGTCACATACGTCCCTTTCGGCTTTCCCATCATTTTTGCACCCTGCTCCGATGTGATTTTTACAATGGTTGTCTGAATTTCCGCCTTTCTTTTCTTCTTCTCAATCTCGACCCCGGAGATCTCCACATGGTCCCGCTCAAATTTTTCCTGATTCTCCATCGCCAGGTCTGTCCGCATCTTATACTTTCCTATCATACTTTTCTCCTTCTCCTGTATTTTTGTTGTAGTTTTTGCAATTTTTTCAAAAATATGTATTGACAAACCATGCGAAATATTATAGGATAATAAAGCATGTTTCAGTGGAGCGCCCGTGTCTGTTCCATTGAATAACATCCCTTAAATCACATTAATTTTAAAAATATTGGAGGTGTACAGTTTGGCTAACATTAAATCCGCAAAGAAAAGAATCCTGGTAAATCAGACAAAGGCAGACCGCAACAAAGCAATCCGTTCTGCAGTTAAGACTTCTATGAAAAAAGTAGATGCTGCTGTTGCTGCAAACGATAAAGAGGCTGCTGCTGCTGCATTAGTAAATGCGATCTCTACCATCGACAAGGCTGCTTCTAAAGGCGTTTATCATAAAAACAACGCTGCCAGAAAAGTATCCAATCTGAGCAAAGCTGTAAACTCAATCGCATAATAAAGATATAAAACAAAGAGAACTTAGTCATACCGTCATGTGGCTGGGTTCTTTTTTTATGCTTACCAAAAGAGTGCGCCGCGACAGATCTTTTGATAAACACAGAACAAGGCGTATCGGCCAGTTTTCCTGTACCGGTACGCCTTCAAATCTGTTCCTTGCAATTCGCGCTCTGCAGCACTGCCTTTTTTGCATTATTTTCGGGTCTTGCTATAGAAAACTCTGCTCTTACGCCGCCCTGCTGTATTTCGTAATCAGCAGCTCCACGCTCAGCAGATCGGAAATTCTTCCCGTCTTCACGTCCTCTTCCATCTGCACGCAGTCATTGACCGCCGCTTTTAATTCCTCTGCCGCATACTGGCGCGACATGGGAATATAGTTCCGCACAACGAAGCTCTGCAGCCCCGTCCGTTTTGCGATCGTCGCCTGATCGCAGTGCTCTGCCAGCAGCTCTTTGACCTGCAGCAGCAGATTGAACTGGCGTGCCAGCAGAAAGAGAATCCGCATCGGCGGCTCCTTTAAAGCCAGCAGATCCTGATACAGATCGAGCGCTTTCCGCTGCTTCTTCTCCGTTACCGCGCGGATCATCTCGAAAATCCGGTTCGTAATCTGCGTTGTGCAGACTGCCTCGATATCCGCCCGCGTGATCACATCTCTTCCCATCGTATAGCTGAGCAGTTTTTCCAGCTCCTGCGAGATATTTCCCATATCCGTGCCCGTCTTTTCCAGAAAATCTTCCATATCCTGGCGCGTGATCTTTTTTCCCTCTTTTTTCATCATGCCGAGTACCCAGGTCATCAGCGTCTTTTCGTCCTGACGGGCAAATTCTACTGCTCTTCCCTGCTTCTGCACCGCCTTGTACATACGGTTCCGCTTATCGACTTCCTCCTCCACGAAGATCAGCACCAGATAATCCGGCAGGTATCCCATGTAGTCTGCCAGCGCGTCGGCTTTGTTTTTGAAAAATCCTGTATTTTCCAGCAGAATCACACGGCGGTCCGCAAAAAACGGCATCGTCTCCGCAAGGTCAATCACTTTTGGAATCTCGGTTCCTTTTCCCTCAAAGCGGGAGAAATTCATCGTGTCGTCCTCCGGGAGCAGTGCGTTTTTCAGCTTGTTTTTATACTGATGCTTCAGATAGGCTTCTTCTCCGTAGAGCAGGTAGGCCTGCTTAAAATTCTGCGTTTTGATATCTTCTAAAATGCTTTTCATTCCATCCTCTTTCTTTCGTTCCGGCAGAAGCACGTTTGCGCAGTGCCGCAGCAGCCGGAGCTTTTGACCATTCAGGAGACGGGAAATTCCACATCCGACCGGTATCCGTGAACCGCCAGGCGGTCACGCTTCAGCCGTACTGTCACGGCTCCATCCACCGGTGTTCCGTAGATATGGCTTTTGCAGGCACGAAGCCGCTCCAGCAGCTCCCGGTGCGGATGGCCGTACCGTCCCGGCCACGCGCAGGAAATCAGGCTGATCTGCGGCTGTATGCGGTTCAGAAATGCCTCGCTCGTTGAATTTCTCGATCCGTGGTGCGCCACCTTTAAAATCTGGCACCGCTCTGCCGCCCCCAGGATCTCTTCTTCTCCGCTTCCCTCCAGATCTCCCGTCAGAAGTGCGCGGCAGGCACCGCAGGAAAGCTGTAATACAACACTTCCGGCGTTTTCCTCTCCCGTATAGTCTTCGCCCGCTCCCGGATGAAGCACCGATACGGTGAGTTCTCCTGCACGGATCTCGTCTCCCTTTTTTAGATATTCTACCATAATTCCCGCTTTTTGTGCGGCTAAAATAAAAGGATTTTCTTTTTCGCTTCCTTTCATCCACACAGGCAGGAACAGATGGCGGATGCGAAGCGCCGTTTTCTGCTCCCCGATCAGCTCCAGCAGTTCGAGGATTCCGTTCGTGTGATCTGCGTCCGGGTGCGTGACAACAACGGCATCAAGAGCGGCAATGCCGCGCTGTTTCAGATACGGGAGAATCCTTTTTTCCCCGATCGCAGACGCACTGCTGCTCCCGCCGTCATTCAGCATCACAAAACGGCCGCTCTCCACCACAAGCGCATCGCCCTGGCCGACGTCCAGCGCTGTAATGGAAAACGTCTCCCGGGGACGATAAAAAAGCAGAACACAGGCAAAAAACATGGTAATACCAAAGAGCATCCGCTCCCGCCTTCGTGCCTGCGCACCTTTTCGTTTTGCCCCATCCGGATTCATCTCCCGTTTTCGTTTTCGCACATACAGTATCACCAGCAGACCAGTCAGAATGATTCCATATCCTGCCATCTGCCATTTTTCCGGCTGACCGCAGATCCACACATTTCCCGGAATCTGTGCGACCACCGCTGTCATCTGTCGCAGAAGTGTGAGCAGGAACCGCGCCGGAAGCAGAACAACACTTCCCGCTTTCACGCTTGCCAGTCCCGCCAGAAGCCCCGCAGCACCCGGCAGCAGCACCGCCGTCATGACAGCTCCTGCAAACAGATTCGGCAGAAACGCAAAGAGCGGAATCTCATAAAAATACCACGCCTGCAGCGGGATCATGACAAGCTGCAGGGAAAGGTACACCATCGCAGCCTCTTTCCCTTTCGCCGCAAGCTTTTCCAGCCCCGTTTTTTCCCCGCGTCTCTTCCGTTCCGCCTTCTCCCCCGCCAGAACCGGATAAACCCCGGAAATGGCTGTTACTGCTCCAAACGAAAGCCAGAACCCGCTCTGCTCCAGATACGAGGGGTTTTCCGCCAGCATCAGAATTGCCGCAAGGGAGAGCGCACTTAAGGAATCATACGTTCTTCCCACTGCGACAGCTCCCATCCGCACCGCAAACATCACCACTGCACGCACGGTCGCCGTTCCGCTGCCGGTAAACATGCCATACAGCACCATACCGGCGGCCGCTGCCAGAGACGCGGGAGTTTTCGGCAGATGCAGCGCCATCAGCAGCCGTCGGAGTGCCATGCCGAGCAGCATCAGATGCATGCCGGAAACGGAAATCAGGTGCAGCAGACCGCTCTGCTGATACGCCAGATACGTCTCCTCCGTGAGTTCTGACCGTTCCCCGAGCAGCATCGCAGAAAGCACACCTGCCTCCTCCTCCGGCATCATTTCTTTTAAAACGGCACAGCACCGCTCCCGCGCCAGCCGGAGCGCTTCGCCGAGATTCCACCGCCCGACATCCACAACTTCCTCCCGCTCCGAAATCACGTAGAACGCACAGCCTTTTCCCTCATAATATGTTTTCTCATCAAACATCCCCGGATTGCGCGGGCGTTCCGGCTTTTTTACAGTTCCGTACACCCGCACAGCGGCTCCGACCGGCAGATCTCCCCGCTTTGCGAGCAGATAAATTTTCCCTTTGCTTCCCTCTCCGCGCAGCACATACCCGTTGCTGCTGCTCTTTTTCTCATACGTTTCAATTGTCCCTGCAATCCACACCTTCCTGCCCTGCTGCGCTTCGTTTTCGTATTTGGGGTCAGAAAAAGGCGTGCCAGGAGGCACGCCCGCAATCCGCAGCAGCACAAGCACCAGCATGAATCCAAGACACGCCAGGCACATGGGCCGTTTTCTCATGTATCTTTTTCCTCCAGATAAGACAGGTCTTCCTCGTAGAACTGATTGAGTTTCATCGTTTCACGGAAGGTTACATCGCTCTCTCCGTTGATGGAAAACTGCACCTTATCCACCTTACAGTTCGCCGTGATGGAATCCACCACCGCATAAATCGGAATCTGCTCCGCCACACTCAAAAGCACAGAATCCTTAAAAGATTTGTCAAAATTCACATAGGCAATCCGGTCAGACGTTGTAACGCTGAGGACATTCATCGTCTCAGGAAATACTGCGTAGTGGCCGTCTTCTTTCGGCCCCTTCATCAGCTGCTCCACCACGACACGCTCCAGCGGAATGTTCGTGCTGTACGGAACCCGCCGTGTCTCCTTCACCAGCCGGTCGCCCGCTTCATTTGCAAAATACAGTGTCAGCGTCGCATACTGATACTGATAAATTTCCCTTCCGGAATTTTCCAGAAAACTGTCCGCCGTCATCGTTCCGATCTCGCGTCCTTTGGAATCCTTTAACGGATCCCCGTCGATCAGAAACGTCACGCGCTCCACCTCCGGAACCTGCACAAAGGTACGCACCAGTCCTGCACGCACCAAAACCTCCTGCGGCCGCGCAAGCTCTCCGTACTCTCCACTTAAGTTCAGCGTAAGGAGCCCGTTCTCCAGCGTATACGTCTTGATGGAAATCCCATTGGAAAGAAGTGCCTGGTTTCCGTCCCTGGCAGGTTTCTCCTGCAGCGCGTCAACCAGCTCCTTGATCAGTTTCTGATCCGTTCCTTCTTTTGGTTCATACGGCTCCTGCACCAGTGTTGTGCCGGTTTTGTCCAGGCAGTACAGGTGATACGCCGACTCCTTCTGGCTCTTCTGCCACTGCCCGCAGCCGCTAAGAAGCAGCACGCCGGCCAGCAGTACGCCAAGTATCCGTTTCATGTGCGCCACCTCCTACATCACGTAATTCAGAGGAATCCGCACGGAAAATGTCGTTCCCTCGTTTTCTTTGCTGTATACACGGATCGCTCCCCGGTGCATGACAATCGCGCTCCGCGCAATCGCAAGACCAAGGCCGGTTCCGCCGATTTCCCGCGAGTGGGATTTGTCCACGCGGTAGAAACGCTCGAAGATATGCGCAATCGACTCCTCCGGGATGCCGATGCCGGAGTCTGCCACCGTCACGTAGAAATATTTGTGATCCGCATTTAAGGATACACGCACCCATCCATTCTCGTTGTTGTACTTGATGCCGTTTTCGATCAGGTTCGAGAACGCCAGCGAGAGCTTCGTCGCATCCACCTCCGCATTGACCGGGCGGAAGCTGTCGAGAATGAGCTCCACATTTTTCTGTGCGGCAATCGGATGAAGCCGCTTCAGCAGCTGCTCTAACAGCTCGTTGATATTGACCTGGGTGATATTGAGATCTGCCACCTTTTTATCCATCTTGACCAGCGACAAAAGGTCGGTAATAATCTGGTTTTCGCGGTCAATCTCCGAGGTAATATCCTGCATGAACTCCTGATAAAGTTCCACCGGAACGCCCTCCTGCCCGTTCAGCGAATCCGCCAGAACCTTCATGGACGCAAGCGGCGTCTTTAACTCATGCGAGACGTTCGAAACAAACTCCTGGCGGGAATCGTCGAGCGTGCGGACGCGGGTCAGCATCTTGTTGAATGCGTCCGTGATCAGCTCTGTCTCGAGATAATCCGGAACAGAAATGCTTTCGTCGAGATAGCCGTCGGTGATGTCCTCGATGGAACGGGTGACCTTCTGGAACGGCTTCATCAGAATGCCCGCGAGCAGATAGCCAAAAACCAGCACGAGAAGCGCAATGATCGAAAGAATCGTCATTCCCTTCGTCTCCAGAATTTTCATATTCGCACGGATCTCATCCGTCGAAATGCTGACGAGCATAACGCCGAGCGTCTCCTTCGTCTCGGTATTCTGAATCCGCACCGTCATTTCCAGATAGCTGTTTTTCCGGTCGTACTGGCTCGTCTCCTTGCCCTGAAAGCTCTGGATGACCTCCTGCGAGATAATCGTCTTTCCGCGGTCCATATCGTACGTATCTTTGATGACGCGGAAATCCTGGTCAATAATCAGGATTCTGCCGCCGTAGATATTCGTCAGCATACTGAGCTGTCCGTTGATGACATCCGATCCAGGATCTTCCATGTAATTCTGCTGGATGAGCTGGTTGCAGATAATATCGCACTGATTTTTTACGGTAATGCTGCGCACCGATACCGCACGGTCCTCATAGCTGTTTACGATGCTCTTCTCAAGGATCACACACGGTACAATGCCGATGATCACAAGAATCACCGTGATGCGGAAGCGCAGACTCCGCAGAAACTTCCATTTTTCTTTGATTTTAAGCCTGGAAATAGTAACCAACTCCCCACTTTGTGTGAACGTACTTCGGTTCACTTGGATTTTTCTCGATCTTTTCGCGCAGACGGCGGATATGTACATCTACGGTGCGCACGTCGCCCGGGTACTCATAGCCCCAGACAATGTTCAGCAGGTTCTCTCTGCTGTACACCTTGTTCGGATTGAAGACGAGAAGCTCGAGCACATCGAACTCCTTCGCAGTCAGATTGATCTCGCGGTCTCCGATGAAGACTCTTCTGCCCTCGCAGTCGATCCGCAGGTCTTTGACCTGTACGACTTTTGCTTTCTCTTCTTTTGGCTCCTGGCGGGCCGCACGGCGCATGATGGCCTTGATACGGGCTTTTACTTCCAGAATGTTGAACGGCTTTGTGATGTAATCATCTGCGCCGTATTCCAGTCCCAGGATCTTGTCCATGTCCTCGCCCTTTGCGGTCAGCATGACGATCGGAACGTTGGAAAATTCACGGATCTGCTGGCAGACGGACAGACCGTCCAGCTTTGGCAGCATCAGATCCAGAAGAATCATATCGTATTCTTTTTCTTTTGCCATGGAGAGCGCTTCCTCGCCGTCGTACGCGCAGTCAACCTCCATGCCGTCCTGCTCCAGACTGAAGCGGATTCCTTTTACGATCAGTTTTTCATCATCAACTACAAGAACTTTCTTTGCCATTTCTTCTCCTTCTTGTTCTAAACCTCGATAGAACCCCTTATCTTTTCAAACATCTTTTCCTTGATGCCCTCAATGTTCATAATCTCCTCAACAGAACCAAACGGGCCGTTTGCTTCGCGGTAGGCGATGATGGCATCCGCACGGCTCTCTCCGATGCCGGAGAGTGTCATCAGTTCTTCTTTTCCGGCCGTGTTCAGGTTGACTTTGCCGGAACCGGAAGCCTGCTCCGTGCCGCCCGTATTCTGCTGCGGCGTTTCCGTGGTTCCCATGTTTTCTGCCTCCTCGCGCGTCCAGACGGTGATCTGCTCTCCGTCTTCGATTTTCCGTGCAAGATTGAGGATTTTTTCTTCAGCATCCGGCAGAAATCCGCCTGCCGCTTCCACAGCCTGCACTACGCGGCTTCCGCCCGGCAGCGTGTAGACGCCGGGGGAAACGACCGCACCGCAGATATAAACCTGCACCGTTTCTTCCGGTGCTGCCTCCTGCGCCTCACGTTTTTCCGGAATGCCCGTGGTTTCTCCGGCGCTTTTTCCGGAAACCGTCTGCTCCTCATCCATTTCCTTCTGATTTTCGAAAACGGTTTCCGCCGTGCTCCCGCCTGTGCTATCTGACAATTTGTATTCTGTATCCCTGTGGTTGCATCCGCAGAGCAAAAAAACCAGCATCGCCGCCAGTATTTTTGCATGTTTTCTGCCTCTGTTCTGCTGTTTTTTCAATTTCATGCTGTGTACTCCCTTCCGCTTCGCATCTGACGCGCAAGGGTCCCTTGTGTACGCATAACTACGTTTCTATTGTATCGGAGAAACCATAAAAATACAAGTAGAAATCTTAATCGTTATTCCCACTGAAACACTACAATTCCCACAACTGCCACTGCCATGCCGAGCAGCTTGCGCACAGTGAAATCCGTTTTTTCCATACCGAAAAGGCCGAACAGTTCAATCAGCCACGCCGCTGCGAGCTGGGAAATAACGATCAGCATCGCCGCCTTCGCCGGGCCGAGCCCTGCCATACTCCAGATAACCGTGATCGTGATAAACGCGCCAATTGCCCCGCCGAGCAGCAGATACCACGGCTTTACGCGGAACAGATCCCCGATGGGCTCCCTCCCGGTGATGCACCATGCCGCAAGACAGACGGCAAACGCACTAATCTGCACCCAGCCGGCCGCAAGCCATGTACTCGTCTGTTTCGTCACCTCTGTGTTGAAAACGCCCTGAATACTCATCAGTGCGCCGGAAAGCAGCGCTGTTAAAATTCCCGCCATTGATTTTTCCTCCTGCTGTTTTTTTATGTACTCCCGGAGTACATTTTATACTATTCCTTTTTTCCCCGTTTTTATACAGAACTCAGGGACAGCAGGAAAACAGCCGCCCGGTCTCCTGCGCAGGAAACCAGACGGCTGTCTATTTCACATTACTGTAATGCTTTCTCCAGTTTTTCAATCATCTCATCGATATCATCTTTCGTAATCACAAGCGGCGGTACTATACGAAGAACGTCGCTTCCGGCGGAAATCACAAGAAGTCCGTTCTCAATCGCGCGGTTGATGACTTCTCCGACCGGACGGCCCGTTACGACAAGGCCCTGCATAAAGCCTTTTCCACGGCGTGCTGCGAGGCAGTCATATTTTTCCACCAGCTCGTCCAGCTTTTTCTCCAGATACGGAGCCGTCTCTGCTACATGCTCTATGACATGCTGTTTCTCATAGCATTCAAATACAGCATTGACAGCCGCGCAGGCCAGCGGGTTTCCGCCGTATGTCGTTCCGTGGTCTCCCGGAACGAGCGAATGCTCTGCCGTCTTTTTATTCAGCACGAAGGCGCCGACCGGAACGCCGCAGCCAAGTGCTTTTGCACACGTCATGACATCCGGCTGTACGCCGTAATCCTGCCATGCGAACAGCTTTCCTGTTCTTCCCATGCCGCACTGGATCTCATCGAGGATCAGCAGGATGTCGTGCTCGTCACACAGATCGCGCACGCCCTGTAAAAATTCTTTCGTTGCCGGATAGATACCGCCCTCGCCCTGTACAGTCTCCATGATGATCGCACATGTCTTGTCGGTAATCTGTGCCTTTACGCTCTCCAGATCATTAAAATCCGCAAATTTAATGCCGCCGATCAGCGGTTTGAACGGATCCTGATAATGCGTATTTCCTGTTACAGAAAGCGCTCCAAGGCTTCTTCCATGGAAGGAATGGTTCATCGCGATGATCTCGTGATCGTTGCTGCCGTCTTTTAAGTAAGCGTATTTTCTCGCTACTTTGATAGCTCCCTCGATCGACTCCGTACCGCTGTTCGTAAAGAATACTTTATCCATGCCGGATGCCTTCGCCAGCTTTTCTGCCGCGGAGCCCATCGGAACATTGTAGAACAGGTTGGAAACATGGATGACTTTGTCTACCTGGTCTTTCACTACTTTTTTATAATCGTCATTGCTGTAGCCGAGCGCATATACCGCGATACCTGCCGCAAAGTCCAGATATGCTTTTCCGTCGGTGTCATACAGATGAACGCCCTCGCCGTGGTCGATCACGAGCGGGAACCGGTTATAGGTGTGGAGCACGTACTGCTCGGTCTGTTCCATATACTCATTTGTCTTCATGATTGAATTTCTCCTTGTTTTCCCCTAAAATCGCCGTACCAATTCCTTTGTTCGTAAAGATCTCAAGCAGCAGGCAGTGCGGGATTCTTCCGTCCATGATGTGGACTCTGGATACGCCGTTCTCGATCGCATCGATGCAGCCCTGCAGCTTTGGAATCATGCCGCCGCCGACATTTCCGTTTGTGATGAGATCTCTTGCTTCCTGTACGTGGAGCTCGGAAATCAGGCTCTCCGGATCCTTCGGATCTTTGTAGACACCCTCGATATCGGTCAGGAATGCCAGTTTTTCTGCATTTAACGCCTCAGCGATGGCGCATGCCGCGTCGTCTGCGTTGATATTGTAAGTATTGAAATCATCATCCATGCCTACCGGGCAGACAACCGGAAGGAAGTCGTTCTCCAGAAGATCGTACAGCACCTTCGGGCTTACGTTCTTGATATTTCCAACGAAGCCGATATCCTCGCCCTTGGACAGCTTCTTCTCTACATTTAAGAGTCCGCCGTCTTTTCCGCTGATGCCGACAGCATTAACTCCGAGTGACTGAATCATGGTGACAAGCTCTTTGTTGACCTTATTCAGCACCATCTCTGCGACTTCCATCGTATCGGCATCCGTTACACGAAGGCCGTTGACGAACTTCGGTTCCATGCCGACTTTTCCGACCCAGCGGCTGATTTCCTTTCCGCCGCCGTGTACGATGATCGGTTTGAAGCCGACCAGTTTCAGAAGAACCACGTCCTGGATGACGTTTCTCTTTAACTCTTCATCCACCATTGCGCTTCCGCCGTATTTGATGACAATGATTTTGCGGTTGAACCGCTGAATATAAGGAAGTGCCTCGATCAGCACATTTGCTTTGTCCAGATACATCTGATTTACCATGATTTTTTTCTCCTCTTATGCTCTTTTCCCGTGTCTGTTCCGGATCCGGTCAGGAACGATAATCTGCGTTGATTTTTACGTAATCATAGGTCAGGTCGCAGCCCCATGCCGTTGCTGTCGCTTCTCCCATGTGGATGTCAGCAATCGCAGTTACCTTCTGCTCGGAGAGGATCTTCGTTGCCTCCTCCTCGCTGTAGTCAACGGCAACACCTTTCGTAATAATCTGCAGTTTTCCGGCTGCACTCTCAAAATAGAGATCTACATTTTCCGGATCGAATTTTGCTCCGGAGTAACCCATGGCGCAGAGGATTCTTCCCCAGTTTGCGTCGTGGCCGAAGATCGCCGCTTTCGTCAGACTCGATGTAATGACGGACTTTGCCAGTGTCACGGCCTGCTCCTTGCTCTCGGCTCCCTGAATGGTCACTTCAAACAGCGCGGTTGCTCCCTCGCCGTCGCCTGCGATATGCATCGCCTGTGTTTTATTAACCTCAAATAGTGCTTCTTTAAAGATCTTGTAGTCCTCATTTTCTTCGGTAATTTCCGGGTTTCCGGCAAGGCCGTTTGCCAGAAGAAGAACGGTATCGTTGGTGGAAGTATCGCCGTCTACGGAAACCATATTGTAGGTATCCGGTACAACTTCGCTCAGTGCTTTCTGCAGCATCTCTTTCGAAATATTGGCATCGGTTGCCACAAAGCTCAGCATGGTGCACATATTCGGATGGATCATGCCGGAGCCCTTGCACATGCCGCCGATCGTTACGGTTTTTCCGCCGAGTTCGATCTGAACAGCAACTTCCTTCGGCTCGGTGTCGGTTGTCATGATCGCCTGTGCTGCTGTAGCTGCGGCTTCTCTTGTAGCTGCAAGCTGCGGTTTCAGCATTTCCACGCCGGCTGCGATCTTATCGATCGGGATCTGTTTTCCGATAACACCGGTCGATGCAACGAGAACGGAGTCCTCTGGAATGGAAAGTGCCGCTGATGCTGCCTCTGCGGTTTTTCTGCAGTAGCCATAGCCCTCCTCGCCGGTGCATGCGTTGGCGATTCCGCTGTTGCAGACGATTGCCTGTGCGGTTGGATGGTTGTATACAATCTCCTGGTCCCATTTGACCGGAGCTGCTTTTACGATGTTTGTAGTAAAGGTTCCTGCTGCTACGCACGGTACCTCGCTGTAGACAAGTGCCATATCCTTTACGCCCTGTTTTTTAATTCCTGCTGCGCCGCCTGCTGCCTGAAAACCTTTTGCAGCAGTGATGCCTCCTTCAATCTTTTTCATTCTTTTATCCTCGCTTTTCGTAAATTCCGTCTGTTGTCTGCTTCTGTCTTTTTTACGGGAACATCGGCGGCATGCACAGGCCTTCGTTTTCCGGCAGGCCGAACATCAGGTTCATATTCTGTACCGCCTGTCCTGCTGCGCCTTTGACCAGGTTGTCCATCGCACCCATCATGATGATTCGTTTCGTTCTCGGATCGATCTTGAAGTTGACATCCACATAGTTGCTTCCCTCAACCCATTTCGTCTGCGGGCAGACATCCTTATCGAGAACACGTACAAACTGCTCGTCGGCATAATACTTATCGTAAACAGCTTTAACCTCTTCGTAAGTCACATCTTTTTTCAGGGATGCATATGCCGTTACGAGAATGCCGCGGTTCATCGGAACAAGATGCGGGGTGAAATTCAGGGTGATCGGGTAGCCGGCTGCATAGGAAAGCTGCTCCTCGATCTCCGGTGTGTGGCGGTGGCCGGCAACGCCGTATGCCTTGATGTTTTCATTGACCTCACAGTAGAGGTTGTCCACTTTCGCTCCTCTTCCTGCTCCGGAAGTTCCGGATTTTGCATCGATAATGATGGTGTTGCCATCAATGAGATCTTCCTTTAATAAAGGATAAATCGAAAGAGTCGAGCAGGTCGGATAGCATCCCGGGTTTGCCACGATGCGCGCCTGTTTTACTTTCTCACGGTTGATCTCGCACAGTCCGTAAACCGCCTCGTCGATATACTGCGGGGATTTGTGTTCGATCTTGTACCACTCTTCATACGTTTTTACATCTTTAATACGGAAATCGGCGCTCAGGTCGATGACCTTTACTTTCGAAAGAATTTCATCATTTACCAGAGAAGCACAGAGTCCCTGCGGAGTTGCTGTAAAAATGACGTCTACTTCCTTTGCAAGCTGCTCCATGTTGTCGTCCTTGCAGACATCGTCTACTAACTGAAACATATTCTGGTAAACCGACGCATATTTCTTATCGATATAGCTTCTGGAACCATACCATTTAATCTCCACATCTTTGTGTCCCAGGAGAATACGCACCAGCTCGCCTCCTGCATATCCTGTAGAACCGATAATTCCTGCTCTGATCATACCTTTTTCTCCTTTTTCTTTCGTCCATCTTTTGTTTTGCCGGACAATTTTTTCTTTTCCTTTTATGATAGCTCAATTATTTTCTTTTTTCAATGAAAAATCTTTGTTTTCTGCTGTCATATACCGTCGATTGCATAAGTATACACCTTAAATGTATATTATGCAAGTTTTTTTTGAATTTCCGAAAAAAAGCTTGCATAATCCTGTCGTATGATGTATATTTTAGTCATTGACGATGCACCGCACATATAGGTGCACGAGAAATCCAAGGAGGATCTTACATTATGAAAGAAAAAGTTGTACTTGCCTATTCCGGCGGACTTGATACTACTGCCATTATTCCGTGGCTGAAAGAGACCTTTGACTATGAAGTAATCTGCTGCTGCATCGACTGCGGCCAGGGAAACGAGCTGGTTGGCCTCGATGAGAGAGCAAAACTTTCCGGCGCTTCCAAATTATATATTGAAAACGTTATCGACGAGTTCAGTGAAGACTTCATCATACCGTGCGTAAAAGCAGGCGCTGTTTATGAAAACAAATACCTGCTCGGTACTTCCATGGCACGTCCGGTTATCGCAAAGAAACTCGTTGAGATCGCAAGAAAAGAAGGTGCTGTTGCCATCTGCCACGGTGCTACCGGTAAAGGAAATGACCAGATCCGTTTCGAGCTCGGCATCAAAGCCCTTGCTCCGGATATCAAAGTAATCGCTCCTTGGAGAATGACCGATGTATGGACCATGCAGTCCCGTGAAGACGAGCTGGATTACTGTAAAGCACACGGCATCGACCTTCCGTTTGATGCAAACCACAGCTACAGCCGTGACCGTAACCTGTGGCACATCAGCCATGAGGGACTTGAGCTTGAGGATCCGTCCAACGAGCCGAACTACGATGATCTTCTCGTACTGACCACTCCTCCGGAAAAAGCTCCGGACGAAGGCGAGTACGTAACCATGACCTTTGAGGCCGGCGTTCCGAAGACCTTAAACGGAAAAGAAATGAAAGTTTCTGAAATCATCACCGAGCTGAACAAGCTGGGCGGAAAACACGGCATCGGTATTGTTGATATCGTTGAGAACCGTGTTGTCGGCATGAAATCCCGCGGTGTTTATGAGACTCCTGGCGGAACCATCCTGATGGCTGCACATGAGCAGTTAGAGGAGCTGATTCTCGACCGTGAGACCCTGAAAACAAAGAAAGATCTCGGAAACCTGCTTGCTGAGGTTGTTTACGAAGGAAAATGGTACACTCCTCTGCGCGAGGCAATCCAGGCATTCGTTGATGTAACCCAGAAATACGTAACAGGCGAAGTAAAATTCAAACTGTTCAAAGGCAACATCATCAAAGCCGGCGAGTCTTCTCCGTACAGCCTGTACAATGAGTCTCTTGCTTCCTTCACCACCGGCGATCTCTATGATCACCACGATGCAGACGGATTCATCACACTGTTCGGTCTGCCGCTGAAGGTTCGTGCAATGAAGATGCAGGAGCTGGAGAAAAACAACAACAAATAAGATCTGATCCTATGGATTCCCAAAAGAAAGCGGACTCGCTCCGCTTTCTTTTTTTGTATACAAAAAGGACCCGCCCATTTCAGGCAGGTCCCTTTGTTGCCAGGCATATCAATAATTGGTCCAGTGGACCAATTTTGATTATTCGTAATATGCGTCGATTCCGTCCGCAATTCCCTGTGCCATCTTGTTTCGGTAATCCTCGGTTGCCATCAAACGGTCCTCGGAAGGATTGCTCATGAAGCCAAGCTCAATGATCGTGACCGGAATGGTGCTCCAGTTGATGCCGCTCATAGAGTCGGTGTAAATCACATCGCGGTTCTTCGCGCCGGTGTCTTTGCAGAATGCTGCGATCATCTTCTGGGAGAGCTTCTGGCTCTTGCTGATCACATCACCGGAAAGGTACGTATTTCTGCTGCTCGGTGCCATCGTGAGTGCTCCGTAAACCGACTGGTTCGAATCGCCGTTCGCGTGTACACGCACGAGAATGTCTGCTCCGTTCTGCGCGGCAAGTTTTGCACGCTCGGAGTTGCTGATATTGACGTCGTGCGTCTCGCGGATCATGTAAACATCGTAGCCGCGCTCCTCAAGGATATCGCGTACCTTTAAGGATACCGCAAGGTTCAGCTCATACTCATTGATGCCGGTTGCCACACCGCATGTTCCGGAAGCAACCTTCGCCTTATAGGTCGATGATCCCGGTCCGATCGGCTCTTTCTCGCTGTTTCCTCTTCTCTGGTGTCCTGCGTCGATTGCCACGCAGATATTTTTGCTGTTCCGGCGGACACCGTTTTTATCAACGTAATAGCCGTCGATGTAGGTATCCTTATAGATGCCTCCCCAGCTTCGGAAGTAATACGTTTTTCCGTCCACTTCCTGCCAGCCGTTCTTGTAAATACCGCCCCAGCTCCTGAAGTAATACGTTGCGCCTTTGATCGTTACCCACTGGCTCTTATACATGCCGCCCCAGCTCCGCAGGTAATACCAGTTATTATCATACCACAGCCATTCACTGTGCATCATTTTGCCGTCCTGCCTCAGATAATACCAGTTCTTGTCATACAGCAGCCAGCCTTCCCCTTTTGGGGTTCCGTTGCTGTCCACGTAATACCAGTCACTGCCCTTGGCCGCCCAGGCGTTCACGCGCATGCCGCCCCAGCTTTCAAAGTAATAATCAACGCCGTCAATCGTCTGCCAGCCGGTACTCATCACACCGTCTGCGTCTACATGGTACGTTCTCTTATCATGCACAAACCACTGATTCGTTCTGAGGCTTCCGTCCTCATTCAGATAGTACCATGTTCCGCCGACTTTTTTCCAGCCCTGGAATCCGGCTCCGCCCCAGTTCTCGAAGTAGTAGAGCGTTCCGTCAATCTTCTGCAGTCCGGTGCTCATCACACCGTTTTCATCTACATGGTATGTTCTCTTGTCGTGAACGAACCATTCATTCGTTTTGACGCTTCCGTCCTCGTTCAGATAGTACCATGCCCCGCCGACTTTTTTCCAGCCTTTGTATCCGGCTCCGCCCCAGCTCTCAAAATAATAGAGCTTTCCGTCGACCATCGAAAGACCCGTGCACATGATTTCGTCTGCATTCAGATAATATCTCCGGTTCAGATGGGTGATCCACTCGCTGGCGCCCATCGTGCCGTCTTCTTTTCTGTATTTCCAGCTTCCGTCCTCCTGTTTCACCCAGCCGGCAGGAAGTTTCTCTTCCGGCTCCTGTTCGTTGTCCTCACCTGGAATCGTAACAGCCGGCGTCTCGTTTTCCGAAGTACCGCTCTGCTCCTGCACTGCCGCTTCCTCATCCGAATTCTGCTCGGAACTTTCCGTCTCATCCTGCTGCCAGGTTACGGCCGTGCCGTCATTTTCTGCTGCGCTTACACTTGCCGGAAGCGCCCAGCCTCCTGCCGCAACGGCCGCTGCGATCAACAGTGCTGCGATTTTCTTTTTTGCCATCTGTTTTTCCTCCTTTTATCGCGCCATCTGGTAAATCTCATATACTTCCTGTGCGCCCAGCTTGCGGATGCGGGACAGTTTTACAGTGTCCTGCTGTGTTGCATCCATGGAAAGGGCACGCAGATCCTCATCCGACGGGTTCGGGATATCAAGCTCATGCAGGGAGGTCGGCATGCCGAGCGAATGGAAGAACGCTACTGTGCGCTCAATGCCTTCCGTTGCCCGTTTGTGATCGCTTCCCTCTGTGATGCCCCAGACTTTTTCTGCAAACCGTGCAAACCGCCAGAGAACCGTCTCCTCATCGTACTGGTATTTCGCCCAGGCACCCCAGACTGCCGCCAGGGATGCGCCGTGTGCTACATCGTATTTTGCACTTAACGCATGGCCAAATTTATGTACCGAAAAATCTTTGCCGCGTCCGCACTCCGTCAGTCCATTGTGTGACAGGCTTCCGCACCACATGATTTCCGCCATCGCATTGTAATCGGATGGGTTTTCCAGAACCTTCGGTCCGTTTTTGATTACGGTACGGAGGAGTCCCTCTGCGATCTCGTCCGTCATCTCGCACTGGCTCTCCGGAATGAAATAGCGCTCCATCGTGTGCATCATGATGTCGGTTACTCCGCAGGCAATCTGGTATTTCGGCAGGGTTGCTGCCAGCTCTGGATTCATGATGGCAAATTTGCAGCGGTTGAACGGCGTGTTGATGCCGGCCTTTTTGCCGATTGCCTCGTTTGTCAGAACTGCTGAATCGCTCATCTCGCTTCCGGCTGCCGGTATCGTCAGAACCGCTCCTACCGGGAGAGATTTTGTCAGCGGTACTTTTTTCGTCCAGATATCCCAGAGTGCCTCCGACGGATTTGCAGCTCCATGCGCAACGGCTTTTGCGGTGTCAATCGAGCTTCCGCCGCCGACGGCAAGAATAAAGTCTGCCTGCATTTCCACTGCTTTTTTCACACCCTCCTCGGCAAGGGCAAGTCTCGGGTTTGGTTTTACGCCGCCAAGCTCTTCAAAGGCAAGGCCCTCTTTTGCAAGAGATGCTTCCACTCGGTCCAGAAGACCGCTCCGTTTTGCACTTCCGCCTCCGTAAACGACGAGCACCTTTGTGCCGCCCCATTTCTTTACCTCAGCGCCTGCCTGGTTTTCGGTCTCTTTTCCGAACACGACTTCCGTCGGGGTATACTGTATAAACTGATCCATCTTCTTATTTCCTCCCTGCATTTTTATTCTTCATAAATCCGTACGTTTCCCGAGCTTACACGGTAAAGATCGTCTCTCCTGTTTTCCAGAGACGGGATTTCATTTCTTGTCCGCTCCAGCACTTCCGGATCCAGCTCTGCGATGAGTACCTGCGGGGTATCATCTGCCTCCGCAAGAATTTCGCCGTCCGGCGCAATGATCATGGAATGGCCGTACGCCTCAAACCGCGCTTTCTGGCCGCACTGGTTGGCGGCGAGCACGTAGCATCCGTTTTCAATGGCGCGCGTGCGCAGCAGTGCTTCCCAGTGGCGCTCTCCCGTTGCTTTCGTAAAATCCGCCGCTATCAGAAATGCATCTGCTCCGGAGGATGCCATCAGCCGGTACTGTTCCGGAAAGCGGATATCGTAGCAGATGCTCATGCCGAACAGGCCAAGCGCCGTGTCCGCAAGAACAATTTCATTTCCCGGGCAGATCTCGTGTGATTCTTCGTAGGAGACACTGCCCGGAATATTTACATCAAACATATGTATTTTGCTGTATTCTGCAATCGTTTCTCCATCTGGTCCGAACAGAAACGACGTGTTGGACGGACGCCCCGGATGGCGCCGTACCGTCATGCTGCCGCAGTGCAGATAGACACCGTACCGTTTGGCAAGGCTGGAAAACCGGCGGCTGACGTAGCCCGGCACTGCACTTGCGTGGCCCGGCATGTCTGCTCCCGTGTATTCTGCGGTCTCCGGGAAAAGAATCAGCTTCGCTCCCTGTTCCGCCGCCTCCCGCACATACTGCTCGGCCATACGCATATTTTCATTCATATCCGGCCCGGAATCCATCTGCACCAGGCCTGCAATTATTTTTTCCATTCTTTCGTCCCCTCGTTTCACATATTATCTTGTGATTTTTCCGCTTATACTCTCACTTATTATATCTCATATTCCCCAAAACAGCTACCCAAATTCGCAATTTTCATACCTTTTGCAGCTTTTATTTTTTAATTTTTGAAAATAACAATTGACAAATCCGGAAAACAGGAGTAGCTTAGAATCATAAGCTGTCGTGTTCGATCAGATGCGGCAGAAAAAATCACGAAAGGAGAACACCACTTATGATCAATCTCATTTATGCATCCAGCGTAAAACAGAATAAACTTCGTATGGCGATCAAACCAGGTGGCTGCCCTTCTTTCGAAATTCTTTGTAAGCATTAACTCTGCATAACAAATCTCTATGCATTCTTTATGCCTGCTATTTCGCACAGAAGGCGCGGTACGTTGATACTGCGGCTTTTTTTATTGCTATAAACAGTACGAAACCGTTCTTTCCGGCTTCGCTCCGTTTCCGGCAGGCAGATTCCGCGGTCTTCTTACCGCATCGATTCCCTTCTTTTATATACAAACGCAGCCTTCGCTTTCGTTTCCCGTTGTTCCGTTCCCACACTTACGGAGTTTTTGAAAGCCTATGTTCTGCCAGACACCCAAACGACATCAATGAGGAGGTTTTAACATTCATGAAGAAAAATCCAATCGGTAAGTACCTGCTCCAGAACTGGTACTACTACGTTTTCGCTTTTGGTTCCATGGCCTTAAGTGTCTTTCTCGATATGCTCGCGCCGCTTGTCACGCTGCACATCGTGGATGACGTGCTGGTCGGTCACAAAATGGAACTGCTCTGGAAATACCTTGCCGCCTTTCTTCTGATCGGTGCCGCAAAAGCCCTGTTTCAGTACATCAAAGAATTTTTATTCGATGTCAGCAGCGTCCGCGTCGCCAGCCAGATGAGGGGCAACCTGTTCCGCCACGTCCAGCGTCTTTCGGTGGAATACTTTGACAAAAACAATACCGGCGAACTCCTCGCCCGCGTGCGCGACGACGTTGACCGGATCTGGGATATCCTCGGCTTTGCCGGCATGCTGATCTTAGAAGGCCTGATCTGTATCGTGATGGCAATGGTCAGCATGGTCAAACTGGATCTGCCGCTGACACTCGTCTCCGTGGCGATCCTTCCTTTCGTCGCAGGCATTGCAATCCGCCTCGAAAAAGAACTCGACCGCGTCTACGATGCGATCAGCGAGGAAAACGCCGTCATGAATACCGTTGCACAGGAAAATCTCGCCGGTGTCCGCACCGTCAAATCCTTTGCACGGGAGCCGTATGAGATCAAAAAATTCCGGAAACACAATCAGAAATACTGCGATCTCAACATGGATCAGGCGCGCGTCCTGATGAAATACGATCCCGCCATCTCGTTTCTTACGAAGCTGATGCGCGTGCTCGTCCTTCTCGCGGGCGGCTACGGTGTCATCCACGGACGCATTACGCTCGGTGTTTTAACGGCCTTTATGGAGTACACCTCCAAGATCACCTGGCCGATCGAAAACGTCGGCTGGCTCGGCAACTGCTTCGCTTCTGCGATTGCTTCCAACAAGAAGCTGAACAAAATTCTCGCAGAGGAGCCACAGATCGCAGAGCCGGAACATCCGGTGGAGCTTTCAAAACTTCCGGGCGATCTGGAATTCCATCACGTCGATTTCTCCCTGCATGACACACCGATTCTGCAGGATATCGACTTCACCTTAAAACAGGGCCACACACTCGGCATCATGGGTATGACGGGTTCCGGAAAAACAACCATCGTCAATCTGCTCGAGCGTTTTTACGATGTCACTGACGGCTCGATCTGTCTCGACGGCCACGACATCCGCACCCTGCCGCTGCGCACCGTGCGCGATACTTCTTCCGTCGTCATGCAGGACGTCTTCCTGTTCTCAGATACCATTTCTGAGAATGTCCGCCTCGGCAGCCGCAGCACAATGAAATCCGAAGAGGTACATAACGCCATCTCCGCTGCATGTGCTTCCGAGTTCGTCGACCATCTTTCCGATCAGTACGAAACGGTCATCGGCGAGCGCGGCATGGGACTTTCCGGCGGTCAGAAGCAGCGTCTTTCCATCGCACGCGCCCTGGCAAAACAGGCTCCGATCCTCGTACTGGATGATTCCACCTCGGCGCTCGATATGGAGACCGAATACGAAATCCAGAGCCATCTCGCCGAGAAAAAAGATGTTTCCAAGATCATCATTGCCCACCGCATTTCTTCGGTGCAGAGTGCCGATGAGATCCTGTATCTCGATCACGGACGCATCGCCGAGCGCGGCACGCATGAGAGTCTGATGGCACAGAAAGGCCTGTACTACTCCACCTGGGAGGCTCAGTACGGTGATTACCATAAAGCAAAGGCAGCCCTCGAGCAGGCACTTCCTGCCAATGCTTAATTCAATTTAATCTGTTACCCGACAACTTCTGTATTTACTTACCCGTTAAGAGAGGAATAATACGATTATGGCTATCAATTCCAGTAAAGTAGATGAAGAGCAGAAAGAGGTCTTAAAAAGCGCGACCATCCGCCGCCTCTTCTCCTACTTAAAAAATTATAAACGCCAGGTTGCCGTCGTTCTCGTGGTTCTCGCCGTTACCATCGCGATTTCCACTGTGAACCCGCTGCTCCTGGAGTACGCCATCGACGTCAATATTGCGCAGAAAGACTGGCGCGGGCTTGTTGCCCTCTGCGTATTCATGGTTGTGATCAACCTGGTTTACGCGGCCGGTGTCCGCCTGCGGATGCTTCTGATGGCGCGCATTACCAACAACATTCTTCTGGAAATCCGTGACGAGCTCTACACGCATATCCAGACCTTAAGCTTCAGCTTTTTCGATACCCGCCCGGCCGGAAAGATTCTGGCGCGCATCATCGGCGATGTCAACTCGTTAAAGGATGTGCTGAACGACGGTGTCACAAAGCTGATTCCGAACATTCTCACGATCATCGCCATTCTGGTGATCATGATGATCAAAAACATCTGGCTCTCCTTAAGTGCGATTCTCGTGCTGCCGCTGATCGCTGTCGGCATGTATTTTATTCAGATCGTCGCACACAAGAGATGGCAGACGTTCCGGAAAAAATCTTCCAATGTTACGGCGTATATCCACGAGGACTTCTCCGGTATCCGCATCATCAAGAGCTTTACCGCAGAGCAGGAATCGCAGGGCGAGTTTGACCGGCTTCTTCTTGAGCATCAGAACTCCTTTATCCATGCGGTCCGCCTGGCGGATGGTTTTTCCGCTGTGATCGAGGTGACCTGGGGCATCGGAACGTTTCTTCTGTATTTTATCGGTATTTCCGTGCTCGGCGTGGATGCCGTTCCGATCGGTACGTTCACGGCGTTTGCGATGTATCTGACGATGTTCTGGGATCCGATCCAGAACCTGGCCGGTTTTTACAACAAGCTGATCACGAACCTTTCCGCTGCGGAGCGAATCTTTGAGATCCTCGACACACCGGCGGAGGTTGCCGACAAGCCTGGCGTCACAGAACTGCCGCCGATCAAAGGAGAAGTAACGTTCGACCACGTCAGCTTTGCCTACTCCGATGATCCGGACACGCTGGTTTTAAAAGATGTCAGCTTTACAGCGGCTCCCGGTGAGACAATCGCACTCGTCGGCCCGACCGGCGCTGGAAAGACGACCATTGTCAATCTGATCAGCCGTTTCTACAATATTACTTCGGGAACGGTCCGCGTCGACGGCCACAGCCTGACGGATGTCTCCATCAACAGCCTGCGTGCCCAGATGGGCGTGATGACACAGGACAACTTTCTCTTCTCCGGCACGATCCGCGACAACATTGCGTATGGAAAGCTCGATGCCACGGAGGAAGAAATCATTGCCGCCGCAAAGGCCGTGCATGCCCATGACTTTATCATAGAGCTGCCGGACGGCTATGACACCGAGATCAGCGAGCGCGGTGCCCGTCTTTCCAACGGCCAGCGCCAGCTTCTCGCCTTTGCCAGAACGATGGTGTCCGATCCGCGGATTCTGATTCTCGACGAGGCGACGTCCAGCATCGACACACAGACAGAAATTCAGGTGCAGCAGGGAATCGAAAGCCTGTTGAAGGGCCGTACCTCGTTCATCATTGCGCACCGTCTTTCTACTATTAAAAATGCGGACCGGATTTTCGTGATCGACCACGGAAAGATTTTCGAGCAGGGAACCCACGACGAACTGATGGCAAAACAGGGCGCGTACTACCAGCTCTACCAGGCACAGTTCCGCAGGGTATCATAATCCGGTTTCACAAAACGTATCAAATATCTGCAAAAAGCTGCTTCCCCGCTTCTGGCGGACGCAGCTTTTTGTGTCTTTCCTTGACAAATGAATCACCCCTGCTATATGATGGTAACTGATCTTTTTTCGGAGGGTTACACTCTCCGTCTGCCGCTTCCCACTCCTGCGGCATTTGTTACTGAACGGTCTGATACGGAGCTTTTTCACAATGCTTCCGTATTTTCTTTCAGAAAGGAGTATCATGACGTTTTTTTCCAGAAAACATTTACGCCTTCTCCTCCTTCCTGCGCTCCTTCTTCTGACGGGCTGCGCAGGTTCCGCAAAGGAGACGGCGGATTCCACAGAGAACGAAAAGCTCTCCGCCGTGGCGACCATTTTTCCGCAGTACGATTTTCTGCGTGCCATCGGCGGCGATCACCTCGATCTCCACATGCTGCTTTCCCCGGGCGCAGAAAGCCACTCATTTGAGCCGACACCGGGCGATATGATCACAGTTTCCGAATGCGATCTCTTCGTCTACGTCGGCGGCGATTCCGATGCCTGGGTGGAAACGATTCTCGATTCCGTCGATACCTCGAACAAAGAAGTCGTCACGCTGATGGACTGCGTCGACACCGTTGCCGAGGAAACGGTCGAGGGAATGGAGACCCACGGCCACGCACACGATCATGAGGACGAGGATACGGACCACGACGAGGATTCCCACGATCACGAAGACGAATCCCACGGCGAACAGGACGAGCACGTCTGGACTTCACCGAAAAATGCAATGCGGATTGTCCAGAAGCTCTGCGATGCGCTCTGCCGCCTCGACCCGGAAAACGCGGACGATTATCAGGCAAACACTGCTTCATACCTCGCTTCGCTTACCTCCCTCGATGAGGAATTTTCCGATGTCACAACGAATGCCAGCCGCCACACCATCGTTTTCGGCGACCGTTTTCCGTTCCGCTATTTCGCGGACGCCTACGGCCTCGACTATTACGCGGCATTCCCCGGCTGCTCCTCGGAATCCGAGGCGAGTGCCAAAACACTTTCTTTTTTAATTGACAAGATCAACGAAGAGCAGATTCCTGTCGTCTTCCACACCGAGCTGTCCAATGAAAAAATGACAGACTGCATCTGTGAGGCGACCGGCGCGAAAAAGCTGCTGCTTCACTCCTGTCACAATGTATCCAAAGATGATTTCGAAAACGGCGCCACGTATCTTTCCCTGATGGAACAGAACGTCGCCGCCTTAAAGGAGGCTCTGAACTAATGGCTCTACTTACCTGCAGTGATGTCACCTTCTCCTACGAGGGCATCCCGGTCCTGACCGATGTCAACTTTACCCTGGAAGCCGGCTCCTACCTCTGTATTGTGGGCGAGAACGGTTCCGGTAAAAGTACCCTGGTCAAGGGACTGCTTCACTTAAAAAATCCGTCCACCGGCTCGATCACAACCGGCGACGGGCTTCATCCAAGCGAGATCGGCTATCTGCCGCAGCAGACCGCCGCACAAAAGGATTTCCCGGCGAGCGTCTGGGAAGTCGTGCTGTCCGGCCGGCAGAACCACCCGCATTTCCCGCCGTTTTACACAAAGGCAGACAAAGAGGACGCGCTCCGCAATATGGAGCTTCTTGACCTCCTTCCATTAAAGAAACGGTGCTACCGCGATCTCTCCGGCGGCCAGCAGCAGCGCGTACTTCTTGCACGGGCGTTATGTGCCACGAAAAAACTGCTGCTCCTCGACGAGCCGGTCACCGGCCTTGACCCGGTCATGACAAATGAAATGTACCAGCTCATCCGCCGCATCAACCGCGGGCAGAACGTCACAATCATCATGGTTTCCCACGATATCCGCAATATTCTGCCGGACGCAACGCACATTCTCCAGCTCGACCAGAAGCAGGTCTTCTTCGGTCCGATGGACGAGTATCTGAAAACCGAGGCGGGAAAACAGTTTTTAGGAGGTGCTGACTTATGATTTCGAATCTGCTGAAAATGCTTTCTTATCCGTTTATGCAGCGTGCCCTTGTGGTCGGCATTCTCGTCTCTTTGTGTGCCGCACTGCTTGGCGTCAGCCTCGTGTTAAAGCGCTACTCCATGATCGGCGACGGCCTCTCCCATGTCGGATTCGGCTCTCTTGCAATTGCAACGGCACTCGGTTTTGCTCCGCTTGCCTTCACAATCCCTGTCGTCGTGCTTGCCGCCTTTCTGCTGCTCCGCATGAACGAATCCAGCAAGATCAAAGGCGACGCCGCCATCGGCCTGATTTCAAGCTCTGCGCTTGCGATCGGTGTCATCACGGTTTCGTGGTCGAGCGGCATGAACACCGATGTCAACAACTACATGTTCGGAAGCATCCTTGCGATGAGTGATGAGGACGTTGTTCTCTCCGTGGTGCTCTCCATCGTCGTGCTGATCCTGTTCGTCCTGTATTACAACCGTATTTTTGCCGTCACTTTCGACGAGACATTTGCCAAAGCAACCGGTGTCCGCGCAGAGGTTTACAACATGCTGCTGGCATTCTTAACCGCCATCACCACCGTCCTCGGCATGCGCATGATGGGCGCGCTTCTGATCTCCAGCCTGCTGATTTTCCCGGCACTGACCTCGATGCGTCTCTGCCATACCTTCCAGAGCGTGGTGATCTGCTCCGCGGTTCTCTCGGTGGTGTGCTTCCTTCTTGGCATGTCCCTCTCGTTTTTCCTGTCCTCCCCTGCCGGAGCGACGGTCGTAATCGTGAACCTGCTGGCATTCCTGATCTTTTCTGCGATTGCCGGAATCCGCGAGCATACCGCATAAAAAGTTTCCGATCTGACCTGCTTTGTTTTACTGGAGGTATTTTATGAATCGAATTGTAATTGCACTGTTAAAACCGTTTTCCTTCATCCCGGCAATTCTGATGATGTCGATGATTTTCTCCTTCTCTTCCCAGAACGGAACGGAATCCTCACAGCTCAGTGAAAAAGTGGCGCGCAGCATTTTCATCACGATCGACCACGTCATGGACCGCGGATGGGATGATGAGAAAATCCAGGAACTGGCTGACGAGTATCAGTACCCGGTGCGGAAGCTGGCTCATATGACAGAGTACTGTCTGCTTGCAATCTGTGTTTCGCTTCCGCTCTACGTCTACGGCCTGCGCGGCTTCGCGCTCACGTTTCTTGCCGGCATCCTCTGTGTCGCCTTTGCCGCGAGCGATGAGTTCCACCAGACGACGGTCGCCAACCGCGGCCCGTCGGTAAAGGACGTCGGCATCGACAGCATCGGCGTTCTCTTCGGCATCACGTTTGTACGGCTGTTCTGCTGGATTGCACTCGGCGGAAATACGAAAAAAAGAAAGCGGCGCAGACGGCGTTACTATTACTAAAAATATTGGATAACAGAAAAATCCCCGTTGGAAAAATCATTTCTCCTGAAACTGATTTTCCCAACGGGGATTTTTTCATTTTTCTTAAAAACAGCTCTTAGGAAAGTGAATCCGCATACGCCTGAATATCTGCCTTCATCTGAATCCAGGCATCCTCATGCTCCACGTAGTACAGAGGGCAGAGCTTTTCGGTTACATCATAGTGACGGATCACATCGTCCGAAGTCAGATTGAACCGCCTGCATAAGAAACCGGCGAGCTGGACCACAGAATTGTATGTCTCATCGGTAAATTCACCGCTGTCATCCGGGTGGCAGCATTCAATCGAGATCGTATCGAAATTACGCTGGTTCGATGCATACGACCATTCACTCGTCGGGATACACTGAACGACTTCTCCCTCGATGCCGACGACGAAATGGCTGCTGGCCTGCGCCTCCTGCGTCTCAGGCAGGTTTTCAAAGTAATCACGGTTCTGCATCGCCGTGCTTCCCGGGTTTGCGGTGTAGTGAATAACGATGCCGTCCACCTTTTTCAGCCTCGTCTGCGGTCTGGACCAGCTGTTCGGCGTCAGAAGCTCAACATCAATCGGCGGAGCGCCGGTCCAGTCGGTGATATCGTTGTCCTCATAATCTGAACCGGAATAGTCAACGGCCGTGATATCACTTGCCGTATTCGTATCGCTCATCGCCGGGGCCGTTTTGGCCACACGGCGGATGCCGCTGTAAATGCCGACGCAGATCAGCACCACCAGAACTCCCGTCAGAAACATTCTGCGGTGAAGCTGGCGCTGCCTCTGTTTTCTTGTCATTTTTCCCCGTCTCTTCTGTGCCATATGTTCTCTCCCCGCCGCAAATAAACGCCCCCTCATTTGAAAAGGCAGAAGCTGAAAAGTTTCTGCCCTTTCCCCCTTCTGCCTTTTGCGACTTTTTATTCTTATTTATCATCCACGCTGTAGTTAGGAGCCTCTTTGGTGATGTGGATATCATGCGGATGGGACTCTTTTAAGGATGCTGCGGAAATCTTCACGAATTTTCCGGTCTCCTTTAAGGTCTCAACATCTTTCGCTCCGCAGTAGCCCATACCGGAACGAAGTCCGCCGATCAGCTGGAATACAGTGTCCTCTACGAGGCCTTTGTATGCCACACGGCCTTCCACACCTTCCGGAACCAGTTTCTTGGCACCGGTCTGGAAGTAACGGTCTTTGCTTCCGTTCTCCATCGCTGCGATGGATCCCATTCCACGGTATACTTTGTATTTTCTTCCCTGGAACAGTTCGAAATCTCCCGGGCTCTCATCGCATCCTGCGAAGATGCTTCCCATCATGCAGACATTGGCACCGGCTGCGATAGCCTTTGTCATGTCTCCGGAGTACTTGATACCGCCGTCGGCGATGATCGGAGTGCCTGTCTTCTTTGCTTCCTCATAGCAGTCCATAACGGCTGTGATCTGCGGTACACCGATACCTGCAACGACACGGGTCGTACAGATAGAACCAGGTCCGATACCGACTTTAACAGCGTCTGCTCCGGCTGCGATCAGGTCTCTTGTTGCCTCTGCGGTTGCCACGTTTCCGGCGATCACCTGCAGATCCGGATAATGCTCTTTGATGAGACGAAGTGTTTTGAAGATATTTGCGGAATGTCCGTGAGCGGAGTCGATGACGATCACGTCTACGTGTGCTTTTACCAGCGCATCGACACGATCGAGCACGTTTGCCGTGATGCCGACTGCGGCACCGCAGAGCAGACGTCCCTGCTCATCCTTGGCGGACAATGGGTACTTGATGGTTTTCTCGATATCTTTGATGGTGATCAGACCTTTGAGGTTGAAATCGTCATCGACAATCGGAAGTTTTTCTTTTCTGGATTTTGCAAGGATTGCTTTTGCCTCGTCCAGCGTAACGCCTACTTTTGCAGTGATCAGGTTTTCGCTGGTCATGGACTCTTTGATTTTCTTGGTGAAATCAGTTTCAAACTTCAGATCACGGTTTGTAATAATACCAACCAGTTTTCCATTCTCGGTAATCGGGACACCGGAAATACGGAATTTTGCCATCAGATTATTGGCATCTTCCAGGGTGTGCTCCGGAGACAGATAGAACGGATCTGTGATAACACCGTTCTCAGAACGTTTTACTTTGTCTACTTCTTCTGCCTGCTGCTCAATCGACATATTCTTGTGAATAATACCGATTCCTCCCTGACGTGCCATGGCAATTGCCATACGGTGTTCTGTAACCGTATCCATGCCGGCGCTCATCATCGGGATGTTCAGTTTGATCTTCTTGGTCAGATGCGTAGTCAGATCTACCATGTTTGGGGTTACTTCAGAATACTGCGGAACCAGAAGCACATCATCGAAGGTAATACCATCACCAATAATTGTACCCATTTTCTTATCTTCCTTTCTTCTTAAGTCTTTTTGATTTATCACCTAATTTAACACAAAACAAAAAAGCTGTCAATCCATAAATACTTTTCTTGGTGCGCGGTTGCGGATATCTTTTAACATCACTTCATCCGGTTCGAAGATCACCATCTGCATTGTGTTGTCCTTGGAGATCACAAATGCATACGGTTTGTGGCCCTGTCCTTCGATTCCGGAGGAATAGTTGTAACGTTTGATACTCTGGTTGTTTTTGTAGGAATCAAGCTGATGGGACTGGTACGGAGCCAGGATTTCCATGTTGGAAAGCTCATAGCTTGCGGCTCTTTTTCTTCTTGACTGCGAATAGATACGGTCGATGTCGAGCTCGCCGTTGACGTACAGATACTCAAACTCTACCGAAAGCTTCGGGATAAAAATATAGTCTACGATTCCAAGTACCAGCGCAAGAAGCAGAATCAGCGGATTCATCATAATTCCTGCGGCTGCAAAAAGAACGGTAAAGAAGATCAGAACTCCTTTGATCGCCTTGTCTTTTCCTGTCTGCTGTTTTTTAACCAGCACTTCTGTGTACAGATCACTCATTTACTCCATCCTCCTCAAGATATTCGATCAGTTTTGCTGCATTGTCCGTGTTCTTGGCGTTGACCACAACGGTCAGGTAACACGGCTCATAGTACGTAAGGCCCATATCCTGGTATTTCTTCAGCCTGGAAATATCGAGGCAGGTATCTCCCGCCTGGATGCCGTATTTTTCGCACGTCGCCTCGTCAAACAGCGTGGACAGATCCAGGAAATAGTCGTCCTTGCTGTAGTTGTCGTACACGGCCTGCGAACAGATCAGCACATCCATGCTCTGCGCGGCGATTACGGCTGTGAATTTCATCAGCGTGTTGTAATCTGCGCCAGAGAGGTCTTCACCGAAACTGTAGCTCGTATCGATGCTTACCTTTTCGTACTTGTCTCCTGTTCCGAGGGCTTCTTTTATGTCCTCCTCGATCGGACTTACATCCTGCAGTCCCGCGTAATCCACAACAGCGATGCTTACGAGGTCGTAATACTTCGCATTTTCATGGATATTGGCGATCGTGCCGATGATGGCGATGACAGCGATGATGCCAAAAATGACGGCCTTGTAGTATGCCCAGATGTAGGCCAGTTTTTCTTTGAAATTCATTTTTGACAGCTTTTCTTTTTCGAGCTGCATCTTCTCCTTCCTTGTCATGTCGGATTCATAACGACTTGCCATGTGTGTTTCTTCTCCTTTGTTGTATTTCCCCCAGCATCCTACAGATCAGTATAGCATAAAAGGCCGGAAGCGTCCATATACGCCGCCCGGCGAAAAAGTGAAAACTTTCTGAACTTTTTAACGATTCAGAGCCATGTGAAGAAAAAAAGAACCGGCCGGCAAAGACAGGACTTCGGAAGAAACATCTCCCGCAACGGTCTTTGCCAGCCGGTTCTTTTTATTCTATTTCATCAGACTTTTTTGCAGTTCCTGGAATTACATCATTCCCATTCCGCCGTCTGCGCCTGCCGGCATAGCCGGAGCCGGCTCTTTGATGGTGGAAACTACGGACTCGGTGGTCAGCAGGGTTGCGGAAACGCTGGTAGCGTTCTGCAGTGCGCTTCTGGTAACCTTAACCGGATCAAGGATACCAGCCTGGATCATATCAACATACTCTTCGTTGTATGCATCAAATCCAACGCCTACTTTGGACTCCTTTACTTTGTTGATCACAACAGCGCCTTCCAGACCTGCGTTTGTTACGATGTGGAACAGAGGAGCCTCGAGTGCTTTCTGTACGATTCTTGCACCGATCTTCTCATCGCCGTCCAGGCTGTCAATCAGCTCTGCAAGCTGTGTTGTTACATGGATGTACGCGGAACCGCCGCCTGCGATGATACCCTCTTCTACGGCTGCTCTTGTTGCATTTAAAGCATCCTCCATACGGAGTTTTTCTTCTTTCATCTCAGTCTCGGTTGCTGCACCTACGCGGATAACAGCTACGCCGCCTGCCATTTTTGCCAGTCTCTCCTGCAGTTTCTCTTTATCAAACTCAGAAGTGGTCTCCTCAATCTGGGATCTGATCTGGCCGATTCTTGCTGCGATGGCATCCTTTGCGCCTGCGCCGTCAACGATAACGGTGTTCTCTTTCTGAACTTTAACGGATTTTGCACGTCCGAGCATTTCCAGAGTAGCGTCTTTTAATTCCAGACCAACTTCCTCGGAGATCACCTGGCCTCCGGTCAGGATTGCGATATCCTCGAGCATTGCTTTTCTTCTGTCGCCGTAGCCCGGTGCTTTAACAGCTACTACGTTGAAGGTTCCGCGCAGTTTGTTGATGACGAGTGTCTGAAGAGCCTCGCCCTCTACGTCCTCAGCGATGATCAGCAGTCTTGCGCCGCTCTGTACGATCTGCTCCAGCAGCGGAAGAACTTCCTGAATGTTGGAGAGTTTTTTATCGGTAATCAGGATATATGGATTGTCGAGAACGGCTTCCATTTTCTCCATATCGGTGCACATGTAAGCGGAGATATATCCACGGTCGAACTGCATACCTTCTACCAGCTCCAGCTCGTTCTGCATGGTCTTGGACTCCTCGATGGTGATAACGCCGTCTTTGGAAACTTTTTCCATAGCATCAGCTACCATCTGGCCTACTTCTTCACTTCCGGAAGAAACAGCTGCAACTTTTGCAATCTGCTCTTTGCCTGCTACCGGCTGGCTCATCTCTGCAAGGATCTGAACAGCTTTATCGGTTGCTTTCTTCATTCCCTTACGGAGAACGATCGGGTTCGCACCTGCTGCCAGGTTTTTCATTCCTTCGTTTACCATAGCCTGTGCCAGAACGGTTGCGGTTGTAGTACCATCACCTGCTACATCGTTGGTCTTTGCAGCAACTTCTTTGATGAGCTGTGCGCCCATGTTTTCAAATCCGTCTGCCAGCTCGATCTCTTTTGCAATGGTAACACCATCGTTTGTGATGAGCGGAGCGCCGTACTGTTTGTCCAGAACAACGTTTCTTCCTTTCGGTCCAAGGGTTACACGTACGGTATCTGCAAGCTGGTTTACACCATTCTGAAGAGCGTTTCTTGCCTCTGCTCCATATTTAATCTCTTTTGCCATGATTGTCATGCCTCCTGATTTTTACTTGATTATTCTTTATTTTACAACTGCCAGAATGTCATCCTGTTTTACGATGATGTACTCTTCGTCTTCCAGTTTGACGTTGGTTCCTGCATATTTGGAATAGATTACCTGATCTCCGACTGCAACTTCCATTTTTACTTCTTTGCCGTCTTCTACTTTTCCAGGTCCTACTGCGATAACCTCAGCCTGCTGCGGTTTCTCCTGTGCCTGTCCCGGAAGTACGATACCGGATTTTGTGGTTTCCTCTGCTTTTAACTCTTTTAATACAACTCTGTCACCTAAAGGTACTAACTTCATTTATGTTTCCTCCTTCAAGATTTCATTCAGTTTTATTTATTAGCACTCAGTTCATTCGAGTGCTACTTGATGGTTCTTACTATAGTGTTTTCCACCCCATTTCGCAAACGCATGAATTTTGCAATTCTCTTTTTTTCTCTCGTGATAACTCTTAATTTCTCTTATTTTCTCGTTTTTTCTTATTTTGGCAACTTTTTCATATTTTATACTCTCTTTATAAATTTATTAGTTACTGTTCACACAGCGCCTGAACACTCGCTGTTCAGGTGCGTAAGAACGTGATTCAGGTGTGAGCAGCCCTCCTTTTGCGCAGCAAAACTTTAAATGAGGGCTGCGAATGTTACAATTCACAGGGAACCTGGGAATTGTAACATCTAATTATAGTTTATTCCTAAAAACGGGAATGATACCATTTTCTTCCGCTCCCCGAATGTTTTTTTGCACAAAAAGAAACGGCGCCATCTTTTCACGGCTCCGTTTCTTTTCTGGCTTTCGCTTTTTTATTTTTTCGCCTCATCCGGATGGGCGTCGCCCTTTCCTTTCAGGTTCTTTCTTGCTTTGATCTCGTCGAGTTCATCAAAGATATAATCATTTAATACCTTGATATACGTTCCCTTCATACCGCTGGAACGGGACTCGATGACGCCTGCGCTCTCGAATTTGCGGAGGGCATTTACGATGACGGATCTTGTGATGCCGACGCGGTCTGCAATTTTGCTTGCAACCAGAATGCCCTCATCCCCGTTCAGTTCATCAAAGATATGGATGATGGCTTCCAGTTCGGAGAAGGACAGCGTGTTGAATGCGGATTTAACTACCTGAACCTTGCGGTTTTCCTCCACATTTTCCTCGTTGACGGAACGCATCATTTCCAGTCCGACAACGGTTGTGCCGTACTCACTGACGATGATATCGTCGATATCGTACTGCGGGGTGCAACGGTACATAAATACGGTACCAAGGCGTTCTCCGGCGATCTCGATCGGGCAGATAATTGCGGTGTAGCGCTCTACACCAGACCGCTCAAAGCCGAGGGTCTGTAAATTGACGTTCTCTTTTGTGGAGAGTACGCCGAGGAGACGCTCGTTTAATGCGGCATCGACATAACCGCCCACCTTATCCTCGATCAGCTCCGTAATTTCTTCCACGCCCGGGCAAAGGCTGATGCCCAGCACTTTTCCTTTTTTACTGATCACCAGGATGTTGGAACTTAACGTTTCCATCAGGACTTCACAGATATCGTTGAACACGACCTTCGTTGAGTGATTGTTATGAAGCAGTTTGTTGATTTTTCTGGTTTTATCCAGCAGTTGTACGCTCATGTTCTTCTCCTTTCTTTATTTTCTGCATTTTTTGGCGTATCCGCCGAAAAAAATGCACACTGATGCCTTTTTCAGACAACCCTTAAAACTAAGCTCATTCTATCATGTAGTTTTCCGGAAATCAATATATTTTTCAGAAAACTATAAATTTTATAAAAATTCATGCTAAATTTTTTCGGATCTTCCTGTTTTTCCGCCGCAATAAGCAAAAAAACGGCCTGCACCAGTTTTTCACCAGTACAGACCGCTTTGTCATTCTCAGTCTTCATCTTTCTTTTCGCGTGCTTCTACATAGCCGCACTGCTCGTCCGCGCAGACCAGCTTATTGCCTTTTTCCAGCATATAGCCGCCGCACTGCGGGCATTTCCTGGCAGACGGTTTCTGCCAGGACATGAAATCGCATTCCGGATTGTTTTCGCATCCATAATATTTCCGTCCTTTTTTCGTCTTGCGCAGGATCACTTCTTTTCCGCACTTCGGACACGGAACACCGATCTTTTCCAGATACGGCTTCGTGTTCTTGCAGTCCGGGAATCCCGGGCAGGCGAGGAATTTTCCGTGCGGGCCGTATTTCACGACCATGTTGCGGCCGCAGTTCTCGCAGATGACATCCGTCACCTCATCCTCTACCTTAACTTCTTCGAGGTTCTTTTCTGCCTCTGTGACCGCCTCATAGAGATCCGGCCAGAAGTTCTCGACTACTGTCTTCCACGGAACACTTCCATCTCCGACCTTGTCGAGCAGAGCTTCCATCGTTGCCGTAAAGTTGACATCCACGATGCTCGGGAATGCCTCTTTCATCATGTTGTTGACCACCTCGCCGAGCTCTGTCATATAGAGGTTCTTGTTCTCCTTCGCCACGTAGCGGCGGTTGATGATCGTTGTGATGGTCGGCGCGTACGTACTTGGACGGCCGATGCCGAGTTCCTCGAGTGTTTTGACAAGGGAAGCCTCTGTGTAGTGTGCCGGCGGCTGTGTGAAGTGCTGCTGCGGATCCATCTTTTCCAGTGCCAGCTCCGTTCCTGCCTCCAGGCTCCGGACGGCGGCGTTGTTCTCTTTCTTTTCCTCATCCGGATCGGTGTAAACGGACATGAAACCATCAAATGCCAGCCGGGAGGAAGCTGCTGTAAAGAGATACTCTCCTGCATTGATCCGTGCGGAAATTGTCTCATAGACGGCCGGCTGCATGCGGCTTGCCACAAA
>OLGM01000098.1_pt1 | contig 64187 bp, 61 predicted proteins | sample 1606001 | NCBI WGS metagenome assembly OLGM01 (sample SAMN03283294) | human gut metagenome | biome: human-associated habitat; material: feces | host: Homo sapiens | place: Peru | collected 2012
GCCGGAAACCCGCATAAATACAGGCTTTCGGCATTTTAGTCCGTTATTCAAACTCGGCTTCATCATCGTTCTTCTCAAACAGTTTTGTTTAAGTTTTATAACTTTCCAGCCGATATTTTATCTCTGTTACATATATTATTCTGGCTCACTGATTCTCTGTTGCCAATATGTTGCCACTCCATTATAGCGGTACTAAAACTATTCCGCAACCATTATTTTGAGTACGCCGCATCATTTTTAGAAAGAAGGTATACGCAATACTGATTCATGCTGATTCCCTCTCTCTGCGAATGTTCTGCCAGTGATCGGTGCAGGCTCCGGGGGATTCTCAACTTAAACTGACCGGAATAATCCTCCAAACTGTCCGGCTCATGAATCTCCACACCATCTTCCAATGCAGCTTCCAGCCATGCCCTTTTCGCATCCAGTGCATTCGCAACCGCACTTTCCACAGTCTCTCCACAGGTAATACAGCCAGGCAAATCCGGATAAGAAACCACAAATCCGCCTTCATCTTTATCTTCTACAATTTCCATACGATAGGACATTGCCATGTAATCATTCAGCGTCTTCATCATTCTTCGCCTCACTTTCTACAATCTGCCTTACCATTTCCACATATACTTTCTTAATCGGTTCATGCTTTGGTATTGTAATTGGCATACAGCCTTGTTTTCTGAATGTATAATGACTGCTTCCGCTTCTCGGTGCATTCATTTCATATCCGTAGCTTTCCAATACTTTCCGCAGCTCATCAAACCGGAGGTCTTTCGATAAATTGCATATACGTGTTATCAGTTTATCCCATTTTGACATTCTTTATACCTCCTGCATTTATTATATATGGCATCGTATATGGTGTCAATATTTTTGTTGTATGTTGCCAAACCATTCTATCATGAACACCATACTAATTTAACTTATGAAAAATAATTTTACTTGTTTTTTTACACATTTTTACGTTATCACGTTATTAGATTTTACACCTGTATGGTATTATAAAAAAAATTATAATACACGGAGGTGTACTTAATGAATCTAAAGAAATGCAGACAAATACTTAATGCTATTGCGCTGTTAGTAGTAATAATTGTTTTTGCTTCAAACATTCCCCTTTTTAATTCAATTCACAAAGAAATGATTTATGTATCTATATTTCTTATAATTATTGACATTATTTTTGGATTTACCTTTTTACGATGTCCGCACTGCAAAAAATTATTAAATTTTAAATGGTCTTCCCAAAGTATTTGTCATAATTGCGGAGCACGATTAGATGATGATGTTTCGAAATCATAGCCTTCAAAATTATATAATATTTTGAAACAATCTATTGTTTGGATACTTTTTAAACGTGTATTTTGGAGAGGAGGCGAATCCCATGGATACACTACACCAATAAAAGGATTGATATTCAACCTAACGGCGACTGTCATTTGACAACTACTGATTCACAAGGAATTTCAAAAACTTCACAAATAGATACATTTGCTGTTGTTGAATCTGTTAATACATCTATGGATACTAACCAATCCAGTGTTTATAGGGCATATACTGATCCAGGCACTGGCGAATGGGTAACAAAAGTATGGGATGGTAGTTCATTCATATACAATATGACTGTTTCAGCTATTAGTGCTGTGCTCGGTGCAGCTCTTGGCGGAAAAGTAGGAGCAGCTATTGGTGCCATTGCCGCTGAATTCTTTAAAAAAGGTTCTGATTATGCTTACTATCATGTAGTTGATAATTGGATGATGAGCAAATTATATCCAATGACTGTTGTCATCAGGGAAGCGACACACACTACTTACTACTTAGACTCCAAGCATAAATATTCAACGGGAACCGACTACTATGAATATGATGGCAGATGGTAAATATCTGTATTAAAAAAAGTCTATCAGAAAAAATCTGTAAATAAGATTCTTACTATGAATAAAGGGCAAAAAATTCTTTAACGAACTTTTTGCCCTTGTTGTATAGTGAATTTATTTTTATTCATTCTTATCCATAAACAAACTTTTTCAGCACAAATTCCTCCGCACAAGCCCGAATATTATTCATTCGCCTAACCCATGCCATCTGATCCTGCATTTTCAATTCTTCTGTCACTCTCTGCTGCTCTTTCATCTGTTCCACCAGTCTGTCCATCATCTGATGACACTCTTCGTCAATCTGATACAAATGCTCATTTAACTTCCCGGAAAGCACCAGTTCCAGATACAGGCTCTTCCGATGCTCTTTCAGATACGTTCTCCGCATCATTCCATACTTTCCAATTGGATACCTCGTCTCCTCCGGGAGGTACATGTCTGGATAATACAGACCGTCCTCTCCAAGCGAGTAGCTGATTCCATTTTCTCCCATGATGTGTTTCTCCATGAATTCTTCCTCCTATCTTGCCCCTCGGTCTTTACTCTGGCTTCGGGTACGCTGTGTATTTTTCTGTTCCTGCTCTATTTTCTTTCTGTTTGCCGCCAGTTTTGCTCTGACACCATGTGGCTGCTGTTCCGGCTCTTTTCCGTTTTCCTGTTTCCACTGTGCGATCACTTTCTGATACTGGCTGTACTCAGACTTTGCAATCTGGAAGTCTTTCAAAAACTCCTGCACATTCCGGTATCCAACTCGCTGTACGATCTTCGGAAGATAATCTTTCATGTCTCTAATCTGGCTTGTCAGTTCTGTGATTTCTTTCTGTAATTCCTTTTTCTTTCTGCCCTTGAACCAGCCTTTAACTTCCGACAGTTCTTTTTTCTTAGCGGTACGCTGCTGTTCTTTCTTGTAGATTACCGTATTCTGCTGTTCCAGTTCATTATAAACCTTGAAGAATCTTGGGTATTTCGATGCCATCCTTGTCATTTCCGATTGCTTTGTCTCTGGTTTTTCCTGTTCCGGTGCTTTTGGCATCGACTCATGTGCGTCTGCTTGGGTATTTTCTGTATCTGACACTTGTGTTGCTGTTTTCTCAAGCATTATATCTTCATCTGTCTGATTTATTTCTTCTTTCTGGACAGACACTTCCTTGTACTTTTTCATAAGAACTGACTCAATCATCAGCTCCAGTGCAGCAATCGCCACTGTAACGAATCCTGCAAATAATCTTGGTTTTCTCCCAATCTGTGAAATAGCACCCTTAATCGGCTCCGAAATCTGTTTACGTTTCACTTCCAAAATATGTGGCTCCGACACACCACTGATTAGTGCCACATCAACTGTCCGGTTCCACTCCTGTCGTTTCTGATTATCTGATTCAATCTCTTGTGCTTTAGGATTATTCTTTCCGATTTTCTTAGTTGCAAGATAAATACCGCCACGCTCAAAGACTTGCAGCTTTTGTTTATCGTCCTTCACATACAGATTCATCAAATCTGTATAGGAATGCTTCACTTCTTCCAAAAACGCATTGCTTTTAAAGTACTCATCCTTAACGGTAAATATTCGCTTCTCGTAAACCTCGCCCTTCTTCACAATATAGCAACCTTCCCGAATCTGACCATCTTCCCCAAGTATCTCTTTCTTAGTACGGACATGCTTTCCATTTTTATCATAGAACCTATTCCGGCTGGCAATCTTGATGATCGGTTCATCCAATAATTTCCGTTCCGAAAAGATCAAATGAATATGATAATTCGTTTTCCTTTTATTGTGGTGCAATGCCGATATACACTCTGTTCCATAATTCTGCTTGAAATGCTCTGTAAACAGCTTCAGCAGCATATCCGGCTGGTACTCCACGAAACTTTCCGGCAAGGCAATAATCAGTTCTCTGGCTTCGATACATTTCCCTTCTGTTCCGCTTTTTACAAATTCTTCCTGATTGCATTTGGCAAGTTCCCGCCAGAATTTTCGCTCCGTAGTCTCATAAACAGCATAGAGATTTTCCTGCTTTGCATGACTGGATATATAAGTGATTCGACCTTTTACGTTACTTAATTTTGTCATTTGAATAAATGAATTTCTTACGATAGGCACTCCCTCCTCTTTCTTCGGCAAAGTAAATTCTGCCATATTTTTTGTGAGTGGATGCTTAGGCATCCGTTTACGAACTCATTGCCGTATCCGGCATTTAAGCTCCCGGCAGGGCGAAATACGCTGAGCATAAATCGTCAGATTTGTGCGATGGGTGTATTTCGCTCTCAAACGCCGAGGGCTTTGGTAAGTGCTTTTGTCAGCCGTAGCTGCCGGGCTTATGCTTTTCATCTTGGGCGTATCCGCCCATTTTTATATGCCCGTATCCGGGCTGTTTTTCATTCTGAATCACTCTGGTATTCTTGCCCGGACATACTCCAAATCGCCGCAATACGGTGTTCCCACAAGATACCATTCCATTGCAGGATTCATCTCCATTCTGGTTTTTACCCACTTATCATCCACGAGAACTTCCATACACTCTCCACAGTGAAATCCTGTATCTACCCACAAATCCATGGACAGCAAGCCGTATCTGCCATTTTCACAGTTGTAACCTAATCTTCCTTCTCTCATTGTGTGCTTCTCCTTTCCAGTTTTCTCCTTGTCCGCTCTATACAGGGGCGTGCCACGCTCCTGTTCTTACCATCAAGGAAGAAATTACCAACGAAAACTCTCCGGCACTCCTCGCCTGTTCAGATATTCTTTTCTCGCTCGTTCCCGTTCTTCCTCTGTCGGAGCAGTTTTAAACTTTCCATACAGGTCACGCATTACCATCTTGTCCAGCTTTTTCTCCAGTTCCTGCTTGATTTCGCTCTCGTAACCTACATCCTCCATTAAATGAAACCGAAGTAACTGCATGAATAATTCCTGTGATATTTGCACATTTTTCATCTTATCCCATCCTTTCCGTGACGGTCGTGACGATAGTGACGATGTTTTCACTACCGGCACGCTATATAAATTACCGTCACCATCGTCACATATCGTCACGCTGGCTTCCCATATAGGTCAGATAAATTCGTCTGCCCTCATGTCCACGCTCTGATCTATACTGGATTCCATATTCTATCAGCAGACGTTCCAGACTGACATTCAGTTTTCGTGACAAAGCATTCGGCTGCATCTCCACTTGCAGAAACTCTGTCAGTTCGGTTGCTGTTCCCGTCCATTCCGGCTGTTCTGCTGTTATCAGTTCTTTGATTTTTTCAAGTAGTGGATCTTCTGGCTCTTTCCAGAGTTCTGTTTCTGTCTTGGTCAGCTCCCAGACACATCTCTCCCGGTTGAAATTCAGCCACAGCTTCTGATCCTGCTGGTCACGTCCTGCTACTTCCAAAACTGCCTTGTTCGGTGGATAAGCTGTATCATATAATTCCATCATGGAAACGGTTTCCAGTTCATCCGGATTCTTTTTATTTGCTGATTTTGCCACATTTTCTGCATTATTTGTGGCTTGCAGATTGCCCTTAACGGGCAAATCTGCTATACTTTGGTTGGTTATTTTATTATTTAATGGCTGTTCCCCATCTGCGCCAACAGATGCTACCGGAGCAGTCATTTTTTCTTTTGTCATCAATCCTCATCCTCCTTCATTCCATTCAGTGTCTCTGCAACTAACTGCAAGGTATAAAGCAATTCCTCATTTTCCTCTGAAAACTGCTCAATCCTTTTCAACTCCTCATAAAGCTCTGCCATCTGATTTTTCAGTGCCTTATACACTCTCGGATTGCCCTGCACTACAATGTCCCGGCACATCAGCCTTCTCACAATATAGTCCTGCTTGGTCAGTCCCGAAAGCCGGACACACACATCAATCTGCTTTGCTTCTTCCTCAGATACCCGGAAAGCTACCGTTTTGTTTCTCCATCTGCCCCTGTTGTCAAGTTTTCTGTCCATCTACTCATCCTCCTTTTTCATGCGTTCCATATCCAGCTTTTCAGCCATTTCCGTCTGAACAGTTGGAAACAGATGTGCATATTTCAATGTGATTTTCTCTGCTTCATGCCCCATACGCTCTGCTATGGCAAGCACAGTGAATCCCATGTGAATCAACAGGGAAACATGACTATGACGGAGTGCATGAACCTTAATCTTCTTTAATCCGGCTTCTTTTACGCCACGACGCATCTCATGATCCAGATAAGATTTTGTCACCGTAAAAATGCGGTCATCCGGCTTCACTTCATACAGCATTTTCATATACTCCTGAATCTCCTCGCAGAGAAACTTCGGCATCTTGATTGTCCGGTTGCTTTTCGCAGTCTTTGGTGTAGTAATGATGTCCCTGCCCTTTGACCTGTGATACGTTTTGCTGATCTTTACGGTCTGCTTCTCGAAATCAAAATCAGAAGGGCAGAGGGCAAGCAGCTCGCCGGAACGGATACCTGTCCAGTACAGCATTTCAAATGCATAGTAGGAGCGTGGCTTATCCATCATCACTTCCGCAAATTTCAGATATTCTTCCTTCGTCCAGAACTCCACTTCCTTGCTCGTCTGTACTTTCATGCAACCTGCACGCTTCGCCGGATTATAGGGCAGATTGTAAAAATTGACCGCATGGTTGAAGATTGCTGTAAGCTGTGCATGAATCGTTTTCAGATAATCACCGGAATATGGTTTTCCCTTCTCATCCCGGTATTTCATCAACTCATTCTGCCATGCGATTACATCCTTTGCTTCAATGTCTGCAATCTTGCGTTTGCCGAAGTAGGGAAGAATTTTCTTCTCTATCACATGGCTCTTGGATTCCCATGTGCTTTCCTTCAGCCTTGCCTTTTTATCCTCTGCATAGATTTCATAGAAGCTCGCAAATGTCATATCCAGCTTGGAATCCTGCTTTAATAATTGTTCTCGCTCCCACGCCAGTGCATCTCGCTTCGTCTGAAACCCTCTTTTCTGTGTCTGTTTCCGTTCCCCGGTAAAATCGGTATAACGGAACACTACCCGCCACGTTCCTGTGGCATTATCTTTGTATACAGCCATTCAACCACTTCCTTTCCCTTATTCGCTGTAACATACTTTTTTACGAAAGTAATTCGCATCCACTCTGCCCCTGACAGTGATATAGCCAAGTGCTTCCATCTCATCATTTAACTGTCTGACCAGCTTATAGGCATAAGATTTTGATACGCCTAAAGCGTCTGCTACATCCTGGGCTGTCATAAAATTCTTGTTCGTCATACACTTCATCTCCTCTCGTTTGTTTTTCATTTTCTTTGTTCTTCGCCATTCTCCCTCCCCCGTTCCTGACAAGTTGCCCTGCTCGGTACTTTGTCGTATTTCCACCTTCGGCACGCTCGCTTTTGGTCATCGCCTGTTCTTCCAGTGGTATCAGTTCGGATGGTCATTTAATTGTCTTAACTTATTTTGTTTAAGTTTCTGTATCTGTACTATACTAACTTTTTTGAGTTAAGTCAATAGGTTTGCAGAAAAATTCTTAAATTTTTTAGTTTAAGTTTTCTTGCTATTCTCTTTTATCTGTGGTACACTCAGCTTAAACAGAAAAGTTTTATATCATCTGGAAGGAGATTCATACAATGGCAATCGGAAAACGTATTAAATTTTTTCGGAATAAAAAAGGCATGACACAAAAACAGTTCGGGGAGATGCTTGGTTTTCTCGGCAAAACTTCCGATGTGCGTATGGCACAGTATGAAGCAGAAGCAAGAATCCCCAAGTTTGACCTCTTAAAGGAAATGGCTGGCATCCTCAGTGTAAGCACCCACGCCTTGAATGTCCCGGACATTGACAGCTATATTGGTCTTATGCATACCTTTTTTGCATTGGAAGATATGTATGGACTGAAAATCAAAGACATTGACGGTGAACTCTGCCTTTGTCTTGACAGAAACAATCCATCCTATCTTTCCATGTTCGATATGTTCCATGCCTGGCAGCAACAGTCAGCAAAACTGGAAAACGGAGAAATCAGCAGGGAAGAATATGATGAATGGAGATACCAATATCCGGCACTTGATACATCCGGACATTATGCAAAAGTTCCTTCTCAGGAACTGAGCGATCTGCTCATCAAAGAACTTGATAAAGAATCGAAGAAAAAATAGACATCAAAAAAACCTTACCGATATTCAGTTTTCATTCTGAAAATCAGTAAGGTTTTTCTATACATAACTAAGATATTTTATTTTCTAAATAAGGATTGAATGTTGCCAAATCGTTGCCAACCATTAAACAAATTTGCTTGGAAGCGTTGATTTTACTGGACTTCTTTTGGCTGTTTCCTTATTCGAATTCGATGGTTGCCGGTGGTTTTCCTGTGCAATCATACATAACGCGATTGATGTGTTTTACTTCGTTTACAATTCTGCTCGTTGTTTTTCCAATGACATCCCACGGAATTTCTGCGCTTTCGGCTGTCATGAAATCGGTAGTGGTTACGGCACGGAGGGCAATGGCATAATCATACGTTCTTTCATCTCCCATGACTCCAACAGAACGCATGTTGGTCAGGGCTGCGAAGTACTGGCCGATTTCGTGGGCGATTCCGGCTTTGTCGATTTCTTCGCGCCAGATCGCGTCGGCGTCCTGTACCATTTTGACTTTCTCGGCGGTTACTTCGCCGATGATACGGATGCCAAGTCCCGGGCCCGGGAATGGCTGACGGAATACGAGGTATTCCGGGATGCCGAGCTCAAGGCCGGCTTTTCTTACTTCGTCTTTGAAGAGGTTGCGCAGCGGCTCGATGATTTCTTTGAAATCTACGTAGTCCGGCAGTCCTCCGACGTTATGATGGGATTTGATGACGGTGGATTCTCCGCCGACGCCGCTCTCTACAACGTCCGGGTAGATGGTTCCCTGTACCAGGAAGTCTACAGCACCAATTTTCTTTGCTTCTTCTTCGAAGACGCGGATGAACTCTTCGCCGATGATTTTACGTTTTCTCTCCGGCTCTTCTACGCCTTTTAATTTTGCATAGAAACGCTCCTGTGCGTTGACGCGGATGAAATTCAGGTCGTATGGGCCGTCCGGTCCGAAGACTGCTTCTACTTCATCGCCCTCGTTTTTACGCAACAGGCCGTGATCTACGAATACGCAGGTCAGCTGGTTTCCGACTGCTTTGGAAAGCATAACAGCTGCTACGGAGGAATCGACTCCGCCGGACAGTGCGCAGAGGACTTTTCCGTCGCCTACTTTTTCGCGGATAGCTTTGATGGATTCTTCTACGAAGGAGTCCATGTGCCAGTCGCCGGCGCAGCGGCAGACATTGTATACAAAGTTGGAAAGCATTTTCTTTCCTTCTTTTGTGTGCAGAACTTCTGGATGGAACTGGGTTGCATAGAGGTTTTTCTCTACGTTTGCAACGGCTGCTACCGGACAGTCATCCGTATGGGCGATGATTTCGAATCCCGGAGCTGCTTTGGAGATGTAGTCGTTGTGGCTCATCCAGCAGATGGTTTTTTCGGATACGTTCTCAAACAGTGCGGAACTGGTATCTACGGTTACCTCAATTTTTCCATATTCTCTGACCGGTGCTACTTCTACTTTTCCGCCGAGCAGATGCATCATCAGCTGTGATCCGTAGCAGATGCCGAGGATCGGGATTCCAAGTTCAAAAATTTCTTTTGTATAAGTCGGGGAATCCGGCAGATATGCGCTGTTCGGGCCGCCGGTGAAGATAATACCTTTCGGCTGAATTTCTTTGATCTTTTCGATGTCTGTTTTGTAAGAATAAATCTCACAGTAAACGTTGCACTCACGTACACGTCTTGCAATTAACTGATTGTACTGACCGCCAAAATCAAGTACGATAACCGTTTCTCTTTTCAAGAACGTTCCCTCCTGTTTTTTCTTCTGTGCATGATGAACTACATGCGTTTTTTGGGTTTGATGCTAATTATAGTAAAGAAACCGTAAAATTTCAACCCCTGAAGTACAGGAATCGTGTTCTTTTCGCTGTACTTCGGAGGTTTTTCTTTTTTTCGGGTCCTTATTCTCCGATGGTGATGGTGTAGCCTGCCTGGAAGGTTTCCCCGGCTTTCAGGTGCTGTTCGCCGTATTTGTCTTTTAATTCGCCGTCAAAGCCGACGTTGTCGCAGCGGCCGATCCATGGCTCGAGGCACACGAACGGAGCATCTGCTTTTGGCTTGGACCATACGCCGACGCTCGGGAAGCCTTTGCAGGTGAGAGTGACGTACGGTTTTCCATCCACTTCTACGCCGACGCGCTCGACCTGGGTGTTGTCGAAGATCAGGGCGTCCTCGTCGAAGAGGGTTCTGGTGTACGGGATTCTGCCGTCCTGAAGTTTCAGTTTTCTCGGATGTGCGACATCGACGCCTGCTGTTTCCGGGTCGATCAGGACGTATTCGAGTTCGGTCTCGGTGTGGTTTTCCAGGCCTTTGTTGAAGACGATGTCATACTGTTCCGGAATCATGAATGCAGGATGTCCGCCGACGGAGAAGTACATGTCATCATCACCGGTGTTTTCTACGTTCCAGATTATGGTCAGGGTTCTGCCGGAGAGTTCCTGGGTTACGGTGAAGGCAAAATCGAACGGGTAGACTTTTTGGGTTTCTTCGGTCGATACCAGGCGGTGTACTGTTTTGTTTTCGGTGTTTTCGATGCACTCGAATTCGTTGTCGCGGGCGAAACCGTGCTGGCCCATCGGATATTTGACTCCTTTATGGGTGTAGAAGCCGCCGTTTACTTTTCCGACGAACGGGAACAGGACCGGTGCGTGGCGGTTCCAGAAGGCCGGATCGCCGATCCAGACTGCCTCACGGTCAGCCGCTTTGTCGTAGATGCTGCTAAGTTCTGCGCCGTGATCGCTGATCTGCACGCGCAGGTTTTCGTTTTCCATGGTTCTCATACTCTGTTTCCCCCTGTTTTCTTTCATTTTTTGTAACTATTCAGAGCCATGCGAAATTGCATGGCGCTGAATAGTTACCATTTTTAGAATTTATTCCGGATAGACGAGACGGGATTCATCAATTCCGTACAAAATCTCATCCAGGTATTTTTTGCCAAGGTAGTTTGCCATGGACAGATTCATATCCAGATAGTTTCCGCAGTCTTTCGGGGATGCACCAGGGACTTCGCCCTTGAAATCGCGGATAAATTCATACATTTCTATTACGAGTGAAACGATATCTTTCGAGCTGTAATCACCGGCCAGCAGCAGGTAGAATCCTGTACGGCAGCCCATTGGACCAAAATATACGGTTTTATCTTTCCACTCTTCGTGATTACGCAGGAACGTTGCGCCAAGATGCTCGATGGTGTGGACCTCAGCGGTATTCATAACAGGCTCATCGTTTGGAGATGTCATGCGCAGATCGAAGGTTGTGATGACACTGTCACCTACGTGATCTTTTCTTGAAACATAGACGCCTGGTTTAAGTTTGATATGGTCGATTGTAAAGCTTGCAATTTTTTCCATGACTGGTATTTTCCTTTCTTTCTGTCCTTTAATAGCTGCGGAGTTCATCATCGGTATCCGCAGTGTTTTCGATGGATTTGATGATGAGATCATAACTATAGGCATCGCTTACTTTTACAGTGACGCGGTCGCCGACTTTATGACCCAGAATGGCTTTCCCTAATGGTGAGTCGATACTGACGTATCCTTTGAGAGAATTACCACGAACGGTGGTGACAAGTTTGTAGGTTTCTGTCTCATCATCTTCTTCGATGTAAACCTGAACGGTATTGTTGATGCCAACTTCATCGTCCTTTGAGGTATCTGAAATAACGTGGGCGGTTTTGATCATTTTTTCCAGGTAGCGGATGCGGCTTTCGTTGCGGTTTTTGTCCTGTTTGGCAGCTTTGTATTCAAAGTTTTCGCTGAGATCGCCCTGAGCACGGGCTTCTTTTACAGCCTCGAGTTCTTTTGGACGGACGACCAGTTTGCGGTAGTCGATTTCTTCCTGCATTTTTTTAATATCGTTTTCGGTCAGTTTATCATACATGATTTTTCTACCTCTTTTCTTGTGAGGTTATTTTAGCACAGAATACGGCAAATTGGAAGTAGGAAGACAGCCACGGTAGAATCATGAGTAGAATCACTTTCTTACGCACCGGAACAGCAAATGTTCCGGTGCTGAATGAACTATAACGGTTCACTCAGCCGTGTCGCCTTGTTTTGAAGGCGGAGTTCCTTTGTTGTCACTGTTATTTGGCATTTTTCCACCTTCGGGATCGCTCATCGTTTTAACAGACCGGGTTCCGGCGGTGGTGATGATGTCCGTGAGGGTGATCTCTTCGTTGTCGGTACCGGCATCCAGAGTATACGCTGCGTCCAGTTTCATTTCTGGGCAGGTCAAAACGATGCTGGCGTAGGCTTTTTCGGGTGTGACCGTGAAGAGGGCACTTCCATCGCTGTCTGTCAGTGTGATGGTAGTGTCAGCGGACTGGGTTTCCGTACAGTAATAGGTGATAACGGGCTGGGTGGAAGCTTCGTCAAAGCTTTCTACCATGCCGGCACTGCCGATGGCAGCCAAGATTCCACCGCTCACAATTGCACTTCCGTCGTAATCGAGGGCACTGTCACCATCGCTGGTCGGCCCGTACACGATCGTAGTTCCGCCGGTCACGAGAAGACCGCCGTTGGAATCAAGACCATCACCATCGGCGGATACGGTCAGGGTTCCGCCGGTAATTTTAATGTAAAGCTCAGAGTTGCCTCCGCCGCCGGGGCCTCCCTGCATCTTCTGTGGAGCATCGCCGTCAGAAGGAGCATTCCCCGGATCGAAGTCCTGCGGCGCATTTCCGTCAGACGGAGCGTTCTCCGGATCGAAGTCCTGTGATGGCTGCATATCGCTGCCGTTTTCTGTATCAGGCGGCATTTGCGGAGGTTCCTTTCCGTCTGCCGCACCGGATATGCTGCCATCATCACCGGAGTTTACGACAGCACTGCTATCGTCGTTTGAGCTTGCGGCATTGCTGTCATCGTCACCGGAGCCGGCAGCATTGGCGCCAGGATTTATGGCGTTGGCGCCATCGTCGCCGGAATTTGCGGCATTGATGCCATCGTCGCTGGCGTTTATGGTAATGTCACCGCCGTTGACCACGACGCGTTTTCCTTCCAGGCCTTCGTTGCTTTTTTCAACAAGGATCGTTCCGCCATGAATGACAGTGTCGAGCTCCGCATGGAAACCGTCATCACCGGAGTTTACGGTGATGGTTCCGTCATCGACAACAATGCTGCCGGTTGCATGGAATCCGTCCTGTTCTGCCTTAACTGTAAAAACACCACCGGCAATATAGATATTTCCAAGCTCTGTGTCATCCGTATTCTTCGCTTTGACCGCACTGTTTGCAGCATCAATGTCAAAGCTTCCATCCAGAATTTTAAGCTGATCTTTGGCTGTGATCCCGTTGTCTGCAGCAGTGATTTTGTAGGTTCCACCAGTGATAACAAGGTCATCTTTGGATACAATCCCGTGTTTGTAGTCTGCCTCGATGGTCAGACTTCCTGTCCCGTTGCAGACAAGATCTGATTTGGAGAAGATAACGCCGTCTACCGTGTTGTCGTCAATCTGAGTGTACTCGTTTCCACCGCCAAGCGTGTTGCTGCTGTTTTCAGCAAGCGTGATGAAAACTTTGTCCGCTTCGCGAACGTAGATGGCAGCATTTGTCTCACAGTTGATATTGACTCCATTGAGTACGATCTGAACCTTGTCGGAATCGGATGCGTCTACGATAATCTGGCCATCCTCAAGTGTTCCGCTTACGACGTAAACACCTTCTTCTGTGATGGTAATTGTGCTGCCGTCTGCTTTGGCTCCGCTGCCGGAGACGGTAGCTGTCGTCTTATTAAGTGTAATTTTTACGGCTTCTGATAATATCATGCGCTCACGGCGTTTGTAGACGATTCCTTCATATTTTTTCTTTAGTTCTACGTATATGGGGCTGGTCTCTTTGGCCGGACCATAACTGCGGAGTCGCAGTTTTTCTTTGTAGACGGGTTTTTCCAGCGAACGGCGGATGAGCTGGTGATCCGGGGTATCGTAATAGAGGCTGCAGATGGTATCAAGGCCGTATTCATCCATCTGCAGATGACCCGGAAGGCTCTTGCGAAGCTTGCGAGCCATGATCGGGGAAAGCATGTATTTTGTTTCATACCGTTGGAAGGTCATGGGAATCTGTTGGCTTTGCATCATAATCGATTGATCCTTTCGTTTGATTTACTTCCGGAAATGTTTTTTACATTTTTAAGTATAATGAGGAAACTTTAAAGGAACCTTAAAGAATGGACGGAAAATGTGAAAGCTTTGTGAAAAGACGGACCTCTGTAATCCAGATCGCTTTTTGAATACCATATAAAAAAAGAAAGAGCCCGTTTCCGGACAAATTCGTTGGAAGCGGATTTGTTCGGAACGGACTCTTGTAGCCGATATGTAAAGTCATGAAACATATAAAATAGGAAAAGCGTCAAAAATCATCTTGGCCAGCGCTCTTTTCTGGACATGAGTGGCGCGAATGGTACATGAGGATGCGTCTGGTACCAGTAAGCTGTGGTAGCGACATCATCCTGACGTTCAAAGAGACCTCCATGACTGACGCCAATCTGCTGAAGGGTTACCTTAAGATCCTTCTCAAAAAGGATAGGATCAAGAAGGTGCCAGCGGTAGAAGCTGCGCTGTGGCATCTGATCATCATTGTGGTAATCATTATGAAGAAAGGTATCGTGGGTAGAGTAGTAAGGATATCCAAGATACGGAGTACAGTACTGATTTTCAACGGTTTGGCCATTTTGCTGTGTTGCAAAGCTCCAGGCACCGCCGAAATAATCTTCTGTTCCGGTTCCGCAGATGGTTGGATAATCCTTGTCTCCATCGATGTAGAATTTCATCTCACCTTCTCCGTACCAGTAGCGTTCGAGGCTGGTAAGTGCAAGATAAGTTCCAACGTACTGGCCTTTCCCTTTGATGTTGTCGAGGACAACGTAGTCTTTTGCCTTTTCCGTGATGCGCTGACGACGCCACTGGGCATGGAAATAGGCAGCATCTTCTGGAACCGTCGTCAGACAATAGTCGATCTGATAAAAGAAGGCCGGAATCGGCTCGTCACACTGATTTTCAATGGTAATACGGGCGTTTTTACGGAACGGCATCGGAAAGTAGCTGTTGAAACCGCGGGTCGGGTTGACTGCAATCGGGACGGAATTTACCTGATAGGAAACACCGAAACCGCAGCAGAAGAAATCGCCAAGCGGACATTCCACGGATGGATCTTCTTCGTCATCCCAGTACATGCGGAGAACAAGATCCCGCAGAACATAGCGGTTACGTTCACTGGTACGGTCTGTGACGGTGATCCAGATGTGCTGAATGATGCCTTCTCCCTGGATCTCACCAAGTGTTACGGTCTCTCCTGCTTCTATTTTCGGAATGCACGGGGAACCTTTTCTGGATGGACCAAGATCACTGGATGCCATGCCGCCTTTTCCTTTTTCTCCATTCCGGTTTTCCCAGTTAATAGAACGGGACTGTCCGCTTTTCAGCTGGAAAATATTTTGTAAACCACAATCAAACATCATATATTCCTCCTTTTGTTTTCTTTTGTTTTCTTTTGTTTTCTTTTGTTTTCTTTTGTTTTTTCTCTCTTGGAAGCTTTTGATTTCTGCTTTTTTGTGTGTCTGCCTTTCCTACCCTGCCGTCATTTTTCCATTTTTCCGGAATTTTCTTTCTTTCATCCTTTTACCGGAAAGACTGCTTTAAAATAGATGCCATCTCGTGTCCACTCTGCGGTGATTTTTCCCTTATGTGCCTTTACAATTGCAGCTGCCACAGAAAGGCCGATTCCATAGCCGCCGCTTTCCCTGGCCCGCGACACATCCGCACGGTAGAAGCGGTCAAAGAGGCGGTTGAGATCACCTTCCGGCAGGGTATCGCAGGTATTCTGCACCGAAAATTCTGCTTTTTTGCCGTTTTTTCGCCAGCAAATATGAATTTTTCCACCCTCCGGAGTGTATTTAACGGCGTTATCCACAAGAAGGGAAACGAGCTGGTGGATTCTTGCGGCATCCCCTTCCATATGGAGTTCTTCTGCAATATCGCTCTGCAGCGCGATCCTGCCCGGATGTTCGGTTTGCATTCATTTTCTTTTTTTCTCTGCCCGTCTCCGCAGCAGCTCTTTTGCGCCTGCATACAACAGAAAATATACCGTCAGAATCATAACAACTACAATCCTGTTATCTTTCAGGCTGAAAAAAGAGGTCACATTGACTGCCGCCAGAAACAGCAGCAGTGACACACTGAGATCAATTTTTTCTTTTCTGTCGGCCAGCACCATTCCTGCGGCCGCCAGAACCAGAAGAACGGCAATTCTTGCAATCAGATTTGCCATTTTGACGCCTCCTTACTGTTTCCGGAAGGTAATTTCCCCGGTTTTATCATCCATACCATCGACGATGGCAAGAGATTCCAGATGAATGCCGCGGTCACGCAGCAGTTTTCCTCCGATCTGGAACCCTTTTTCGATGACAACGCCTGCTCCTACGAGCTCTGCACCGGAATCCTGTACCAGGGTTGCCAGTCCTTCCAGCGCTTTTCCGTTTGCCAGGAAATCATCGATCAGGAGAACTTTGTCTCCTTTTCCCAGAAATTCTTTGGAAACAATGATATCATAAACTCTTCCATGGGTGAAAGATTCTACTTTTGTGGTATAAACATCTCCGGCGATATTTTTGGTCTGTGTTTTCTTTGCAAACACAACCGGAACATTAAAAATTTCAGCCACAACACAGGCAATTCCGATTCCAGATGCCTCGATGGTCAGGATTTTCGTGATCTCCTCTCCCGCAAAACGACGCTGAAACTCTTTTCCGATTTCCCGGAACAGATTGACGTCCATCTGATGATTTAAAAAGCTGTCCACCTTCAGGACATTTCCCTCGCGTACTTTTCCGTCTTTGCGGATTCTGTCTTCCAATAACTGCATTTTTTTGAAGCCTCCCGAATTTTTATTATACCCATTGTACTTACTTCTCACTGGAAATGCAAGTCCAAATCCATCAAATTTCGCACTGTCTCAAATTTTATTCATGGCAGCCGCCGGTGTCTCTGCAGCAGAGATCCTCTTTCCGGTCCAGATCCTTTAATTCCCACGCGGCTTCGACCCGGAACGGAATTACCGATTCCCAGTGCCGTTTCAGCACCTTTTTCCCGCCGTGGTCGCCGGAAAGTTCTTTTAGTTCTGAAAAATAAGGTTTTGAAAACCACGCCGGATTGCCGCTCTCGCCGCCGCAGAAAACGCAGCCAAGTGGAGCCTTCTGCATCTCCATGGATTCCAGAAAGCGCTCCGCCGTCTCTTCCTTCAGGTACGGCTGATCCGCCACAAAACACGCACAGGCATCGGCATTTTGCTTCTCCGCCGCCTCGATTCCCGCGCGGATTGTATAGGAAATTCCTTTTTCGCTGTCCGGCGAAAACACCGTCTGCAGACGCCCGGCTTTTACCAGCGGCGCAAGCTCCTCCAGAATTCTTTCATACTGCGTCACAACCAGCAGTTCCCAGTTCTCATGCCTTCCGGCAATTTGGACCAGCCGGTCCAACAGATGGCGGTACACCGCCTTTCCTTCCAGCGGATAGAGCAGCTTATTTTCCCCGAACCGTCTGCTGTTCCCGGCTGCCAGATAAAGTATCGCTACTCGCATTCTTTTTCCGCAATTCCCATTGCAATCTGCTCGCTCGTGATCGGCAGTTCGCGGAACCACAGACCCGTCGCATTGTAGATTGCATGTGCCAGCGCCGGAGCCGGTGTGTTGATGACGATCTCGCCGATCGATTTTGCACCGAACGGACCGGTCGGCTCGTAGCTGCTCCGAAACTCGACGCGCAGCTTGCCCATATCGAGGCGGGTCGGCACTTTATACTGCATAAACGAATTATTGATCATCTGACCCTTGTCCGTGTACTGGATATTTTCAAACAGCGTCATGCCGATGCCCTGCACCAGACCGCCCTCGACCTGTACGCGCGCAAGGTTCGGGTTGATGACGGTTCCGCAGTCGACAACGGCGGCATAATCGAGAATCCTGACCTCGCCGGTCTCTTTATCCAGCTCGATCTCGACCGCACCAGCCATATAAGGCGGCGGCGATACCGGAGAGCAGTTGCTTTCCGTCACTTCCAGCGCGATGCCGTTATTGCACATGGCCGCTGTTGCGATTTCTTCCATCGTCATGCTGCTTCCGCTCTTTTCATGCACGACGCCGGTACCGGTAAATTCTGTCTCATCTTCCGGCACGTTCATCCGCTCTGCCGCCAGGGCACAGATTCGTTTCCGAAGCGTCATGCAGGCTTTTTCCACCGCTTTTCCGGTAATATACGTCGTACTCGATGCATAGGAACCGGAGTCATACGGGGACGTATCGGTATCTGCGCCGACAACGGTAATGTCATCCACATCACACTCCAGACACTCTGCCGCCATCTGGGACAGAATCGTATCGCAGCCGGTTCCCATATCGGCCGCTGCGATCAGCATCGTATAGCCGCCGTCGTCGTTGACTTTGATCGTTGCCGATCCGACATCGAGATTGGAAATGCAGGAGCCCTGCATCGCCATCGCAATGCCGACGCTGCGCACCTTTCCATTTCCCATATCACGGCACGGATATTTCTCATCCCAGCCGATCATCTCTTTCGCACGCTCCACGCACTGGTCAAGCGCACAGCTGTTTGCCGTTTCGCCATAGTAAGCCGGCATGAACTGTCCCTCACGGACCATGTTCTGCTCCCGGATCCGGATCGGATCGATGCCAAGACGCGCTGCCATCTCACTGACAGCAGATTCTACGGCAAAGATACCCTGCGTCGCACCGTATCCGCGGTAAGCACCGGCTGACATTACGTTGGAATACACAACATCATACGCAAACCGGTAAGCCTCAAGAGATCCATACATCGGAATCGATTTGTGGCCGGAAAGGCCGACCGTTGTCGGTCCATGCTCGCCGTATGCACCCGTGTTGGAAAGTGTATACAGATCGATCGCACGGATTCTTCCGTCCTTCATCGCACCGAGACGGATCGTTACTTCCATCTCATGGCGCGGTGTGGATGCTGTCTGGGACTCTTCTCTCGTAAAGATCATTTTCGACGGTTTTCCGGTTTTCCAGGTTACAAACGCCGGGAAAATTTCGGCAACCACCGTCTGCTTCGCTCCGAATCCGCCGCCGATTCTCGGCTTGGAAACACGGATCTTCGATTTCGGAATGCCGAGTGCATTGGACAGAATGCGGCGCGCATGGTAAACGATCTGGGTCGAGCTCAGCACATTCAGCCGTCCGTAGGTATCCATAAAGCAGTATGTCCGGAACGTCTCCATCATCGCCTGCTGGGCTGCGCGTACATGATACGTATGCTCTACGACCTCATCGCACTCTGCGAGCACGGCTTCCACATCTCCGTTGTGATCTTCCGCACTTGCACAGAGATTTCTCTGATTGTCCGCACCGACCGGACAGAGCGATTTCCAGCTTTCCTCCGGATGCACCAGCAGTTCATTATCCTTGGACTGATGAAAATCCAGAATGGCCGGAAGCACTTCGTACTCTACTTTCAGGAGCTTCCGCGCACGGTCCACGCATTTTTCATCTTTTCCGGCAATAATCGCCACCGGATCTCCCACGTAGCGCACATGCTGATCGAGGATCAGACGGTCATACGGGCTTGGTTCCGGGTAGGTCTGTCCTGCCATTGTAAAACGCTGTTTCGGCACATCCTCCCAGGTATAAATCGCCTCAATGCCCGGAACACGCTCTGCTGCCGTCTTTTTCACGGATTTTACGATTGCATTGGCATGCGGACTCCGCAGTACCTTGACAATCAGACAATCCTTCGGCGCCAGATCATCTACATAAACCGGCTTTCCGGTTACCAGCGCGAGGGCATCCTTTTTGATCACCGGCTTATTCACACTGCAGAGCTGATCGGTTCTTCCCGACCAGTCCGGTTCATAGATATGATTTTCTCTGCTCATGACGCACCTCCCTGCTGCTTTTTCCAGGCAAGGAAATTCAAAATTCCCCGAAGCTGTCCTTCATATCCGGAACAGCGGCAGAGATTTCCCGCCAGATATTCTTTAATTTCTTCCTCACTCGGATCCGGATTTTCCCGGAACAGCGCAATCGCATTCATAATCATCCCCGGATTGCAGAACCCGCACTGCTCGGCGCCCTGTCCGGCAATAAAGGAACCAAATTCTTCTGCTTCCTCCTGCAGGCCTTCCAGCGTATCCACCTTACATCCATTCGCCCGCGCCGCAAGCACCGAACACGACAGCACCGGTTTTCCCTCCAGAAAAACCGTACACAGCCCGCAGTTCGACGTCTCACAGCCGCGCTTCACACTGCAGCATCCCTGGCTTCTCACAAAATCGATCAGGAGCATGTCTGCATCAATTTCCGCTTCCGTCTTCTTTCCATTTAAGATCATCGAAATCTTCATCACTGCTCCTCCTTCTTCTGAATTTCTTCCATACATCTGCGCAGCAGCACCCGTCCCAGATGATGACGATACTCTGCACTTCCGCGCATATTACTGCCATACGTAAACTGATCAGAAATCTTCGAAGCCGCCGCCTTCAGCTCCTCCGCAGATGCCTTTCCAGCCGCCAGCTTTTCCGCCAGCTCCGCCGGAAGCTCTACACGTGCCGCCTTCGCCGGTCTTGCACCAAGCACCGCGCATCCTTTTCCATCTTCCACCCGCACTGCACACGTCAGCACCGGAAAATCAGTTCTCGAATTTCTGTGGCTCTGGTAAACCGTAACCCCTTCCTGCTTCTTCACAATCAGCCTTACCAGCACATCCCTGTCTCTCTTTGAACAGGCAAACTCCGCCAGCGGCATCCGTCCCGCATGAACCAGCTCCACCTCCGTATCCAGCGCCAGAAACAGCGTCAGCACATCCGAAAATCCAAATCTGCCGAAAATACTGCCTCCCACCGTAGCCAGATTCCGGAACTGCACCCCGACAATACTCCGCACACTCTCCCGTGCCGCACCGTCGGTATAAGCATTCAGCCCCTCATGCTCCTCCATCTGCCGCAGCGTCACCATACATCCAATCGAAAACTCCTCCGCGGACTCTTCAATCTGATCCAGTCCCAGCCCGGACAAATCAATCGCCGTCTGCACCTGCCTCTGCCCCATCTTCGTCCAGAGCATCCCGCCCAGGATACAGGCGCTTCTCTTCTGATTCAGCTCATACGCCTCCTCCAGCGACCCCACCCGGACATAATCCTTAATCTTAATCATACTTACCCTATATCCTCCATTTTTCAGGTTATTTTTACGCAATATAGAAGCCCATATATTTGATATTATACCCGACCTGCTCCCTCCTTTCAACTTTTTTCTATTTTTTTCAAAAAAACCCTTGCATTTTCCCTCCACATCCAGTATAATCATTCAATGTCGGAAGTCATTCTGACACACAACAAAATACATGGACGGATTCCCGAGTGGCCAAAGGGGACAGACTGTAAATCTGCTGCAAATTGCTTCGATGGTTCGAATCCATCTCCGTCCATATGCCGCAGTGGCGGAACTGGCAGACGCCCGGGACTTAAAATCCCGTGGGTAGTGATACCCGTACCGGTTCGATCCCGGTTTGCGGCACGATTAAGAGCTCTGATTCATACGAATCGGAGCTCTTTTTCCATTTCTATTTTTCAACCTTCCGCCCCCACTACCAGCCTCGCCGCCGCCCGTTCGGTCTTGCGTGATGCGCAGGGCAGCATTGGAAAAGCGGTTTGGAAAAGCCAGAAAAAATGGAGGTCTTTCGAGAGACTGAAATCTGGTGCTCAACACCAGATTTCAAGGCATTCTGAGCTGGGAAATCATCAGGATTTCCTGGCGAATAATGCCGGTGTCTATCGAAAGACCTCCATTTTTTCTACGTTTTTCCCCGCTTTTCCACCGCTGCCCTGCGCATCACGCAAGACCGGGCGGGCGGCGGCGAGGCGTCCGTCACTCCTCATATCTATGCAGTACCACTCCCGATAACGGCAGCAAATCCATCTCCAGTATGCCCGCCGGTGCCTCGATTTCTTTCTCCTCCGAAGAAAATCCCACCGCATCCGTCGCAAACACCTGCGTCAGTTTCGCCACTGAACTCCGTTTAATCCCGGTAAGCCACACCGGAATCTCCACATGCACTCTCTCATTCCGGTTATTAATCACCACAATCACCTGCTCCTCCTGATTAAACCGTCCATAAGAAAGCACATTGTAATCATGATACAAAAACTTCAGCGATCCCATCGCCAGCACCGGAAATCTCCGATGCACCGCAATTATTTCTTTATAGAATCGGATCAGCTCCTGATCCTCCTGTCCCCAGGGATACGTCCTCCGGTTATCCGGATCCGTAAATCCAACCTGGCCGGCCTCATCCCCATAATACAGCGTCGGCGCCCCCGGCCACGTCATCTGAATCACAACCGCCTCGCGCAGCACCGCCTTATTCGTATTCTCCGCAGCCGCATACGGCCCAACATTTGCCACACGTCCCACACGATGATTCGTTCTCGTGAGGAACCGCGAATGATCATGATTATCCAGCTCATTCATCGCCGTATACAGCGAAGGCGCATAAAACGCCGGCATATGATACTTCATTGCCCCGATAAAACTCTCACTGTTTCCGAGAAGCCCCTGGTTAAACTCATCACTGTGCTTCTCCATACCCGTGAGGAACCAGGAAACCGGCTCCATAAACGCATCATAGTTCATCACCGTATCCCACTCGTCGCCCTGCAGCCAGCTCATCGCATCGCCGTAGTGCTCCGCCAGAATAATCGCCTCCGGATTCGCCTCCTTCACGACGCGCCGGAACTCCTTCCAGAACTTGTGGTTAAACTCCGGGCTGTGTCCTAAGTCAGCGGCCACATCGAGCCGCCAGCCGTCCGCATTAAACGGCGGAGAAACCCACTTCGCGCCGATGCGCATAATATCCTCCATCAGCTTCTCCGAACCCTCGTAGTTCAGCTTCGGCAGCGTATCATGGCCCCACCAGCCGTCATAAAACTCATTGTACGGCCAGTTATGCTCATTATAAAACTTAAAAAACGTGTGATACGGACTGTCCTGCGCCACATACGCGCCCGGCTCATAGCCCTTTCCGGCCTCGTAAATCCGCTCGCGGTCCAGCCACTTGTTAAACGAACCACAGTGGTTGAAAACGCCGTCCAGAATCACCTTCATGCCGCGCTTGTGCGCCTCCTCCACCAGGTGGATAAACAGTTCATTGCTCGCCTCCAGGTTCGCCTTGTTCGTCACACGGTCAATATACCGCGTTGCCCGCGTATTGTCCTTGTCGCCCGGCCAGAGCAGATCGCCTTCGTCGGAGACAATCTTTCCGAAATGCGGATCAATATAGTCATAATCCTGAATATCATACTTATGGTTCGACGGCGAAACAAACACCGGATTCAGATAAATGACCTGCACACCGAGATCCTGCAGATAATCCATCTTGTCAATGACGCCCTGCAGATCGCCGCCGTAGAAATTGCGGACATCCATCTGCTCCGGGAAGCGGTTCCAGTCATCCACCTTGTTGACCTGCTCACCGATGTAGCTGTACTCTCCCGTCAGCACATCGTTGGACGGATCTCCGTTGCAGAAGCGGTCCACAAAAATCTGATACATGACAGCGCCCTTCGCCCAGTCCGGCGTATGGAAGCCCGGAATAATGCCGAAGGAGTACATCTCCTGCAGCTCTCTTGTGACACCGAGCTTGTTGTAATAACAGACCACGCGGCCTGCCTGAATCTCAAAAAAATAGCGGATCGGCTCATTTCCGACCGGAATCTCGATCTCGTAATAATCAAAACCGTTCCGGACCAGACCGACCTGCATCTGTGCACGGGTGGAACCGCTGATGAAATAAACCGCATCTACATTATTTTTCAGGGTACGGAACCGGATCTTCACCGTGTCGCCCGGGTTCGGCTCAAACGGAATCTGATACTGCGGGGATTCATCGCTGTAGAGCGCATGCTTGTTGAACATCGCCCGCATCTGTGACATATACTGCTGCATTCTTGTTTTATCCATGAACTAACGCCTCTGTCTTTCTCAATCATTCATTCCTTATATTTTACCCCACCCCGCCATGTAATACAACCTTTTTCTGAACACATGTAACGATTGGTTACTGTTCACTCAGCAGTGAAACACTTGCTGTTTCGCTGCGTAAGAACATGATTCAGGTGTGAGCAACCCTCCTTTTGCGAAGCAAAACTTTAAATGAGGGTTGCGAATGTTACAGTTCGCTGGGCACCAGTGAACTGTAACAACGATTGTGTTTATTGGATTTTTATATAGTAAAAGAGCCAGCGGGGTACGCTGGCTCTTTTGGAGAAGGTATTTCTCTTATGGGGTGTAGCAAAAACTATATAATGTATTGGGGGGTTTTTACAGTTATTATAGTACCATACGTCCCTCGAAAAGTCTGCACAAATCGCGATTTTTTTTCATTTGATTCTTATTCAAAATAACGATGAATTTTTCCGGCGTTTCGGATTTTCTGTTTTAATTTGCACAAACGCCCGTAAAATCGCAGAAAAAAACCTGCAAAAAACTTTTTTTGTTCTCTGCAGGTTTTCTATTGCAAATAAAAAGATATCAGATTTCTCCAGAAACTTCCGGTGCTGTTCCTGTCATCTGTGCTTCCTGCTCAAAAATGGCTTCGAATTCAGCACGGCTCAGCTTCTCTTTTTCCATCAGCTGCTTTGCACACTCATGCAGCACATAGGAATGCTCCAGAATAATCTGTTTCGCCTGATCGTGGCATTTCTCGATCATCTGGCGGACTTCCTCGTCGATGGCTGCGGCTACATTCTCGCTGTAGCTCTTCGTATGGCCCCAGTCGCGGCCGATGAAGACCTCATCCGAGTCGGAATCGTAAGCGACAAGACCAAGGTTCTCAGACATACCGTACTTCGTAATCATGGAACGCGCGGTAGCCGTCGCCTGTTTGATATCCTGGGATGCGCCCGTTGTGATATCGTCGAAGATCAGCTCCTCTGCCACACGGCCGCCGAGGCATACGGTGATGTACTGCATCATTTTGCCTCTCGTCTGGAACATATCATCGTTCTCCGGCTGCGGCATCGTGTAGCCCGCTGCGCCAGGACCTGTCGGGATAATGGAGATCGTATAGACCGCCTCCATATCCGGCAGCATATGGAACAGGATCGCATGGCCTGTCTCATGGTATGCGGTGATCCGTTTTTCTTTATCCGAAATGACTTTACTGCGCTTCTCCGCACCGATGCCCACTTTGATGAAAGCAGACTTGATATCGGACTGGCGCACAAATCTTCTGCGGTCCTTTGCCGCCATAATCGCTGCCTCGTTCAGCAGGTTCTCCAGCTCTGCGCCGGTGAAGCCTGCGGTCGTCTGCGCGATCTGTTTCAGATCCACATCCTCGGCCAGCGGTTTGTTCTTTGCATGGACTTTCAGGATTTCCTCACGGCCCATGACATCCGGCGGTCCTACAACCACGCGGCGGTCAAAACGGCCCGGACGAAGAATCGCCGGATCCAGGATATCGACACGGTTCGTCGCTGCCATCACGATGATGCCCTCATTGACGCCGAAACCATCCATCTCAACGAGAAGCTGGTTTAATGTCTGCTCTCTCTCATCGTGGCCGCCGCCCATGCCGGTGCCTCTTCGTCTTGCCACGGCGTCGATCTCATCGATGAAGATGATGCACGGCGCATGTTTTTTTCCTTCCTCAAACAGGTCGCGGACACGGGAAGCGCCGACGCCGACGAACATTTCCACGAAATCCGATCCGGAAATGCTGAAGAACGGCACGCCTGCCTCTCCTGCAACAGCTTTCGCCAGAAGGGTTTTACCGGTTCCAGGAGGGCCCACAAGAAGAACTCCTTTCGGGATTCTCGCACCGACCTGTGTATATTTCTCCGGTGCTTTCAGGAAATCGACCACCTCAACAAGGTCTTCTTTTTCCTCTTTTAAGCCCGCAACATCGCGGAACAGGACTTTTTTGTCTTTGTCGGTGGACATATGGGCGTTGCTTTTTCCAAAATTCATCATTTTGTTTCCGCCGCCTCCACCGCCGCCCATGGAGCGGTTCATCATCGACATGCCGAAAAGAAGGATCATACCGAGCAGCAGGGCCGGCAGGACGGATGTCATGAAAATGCTGTCTCTCTGGACATTCTGCACGGTGTACGTTACATCAGCATCCTCCAGAAGGCTGATAGCTGCGTTTACGTCGGTCACGTTGACCGTATAACTGTCACCGCCCTGCTCCTGTACCACGACGGAGCCGGTCGGCACTTCTTTGTTCTGGACAATCTGCGCGGATGTCACTTTGCCGTCTTTTACGGCGGTTTCAAATTTCTGCTGACTTGGGCTGCTGCCTGCGCTGATTTTTCCGGTGATGTAGAACATAGCAAGCACGATAATCACCATAAACGCCGCGTAGAGTCCAAATCCACTGCGCTGTCTGTTCATATTTTCTTTTTACTCCTCGTCTTCGTGAAACTCCACTACTCCGATGTATGGAAGATTCCGATATTTCTGTGCGTAATCCAGACCGTAGCCTACGACGAACTCGTCCGGGATATTAAAGCAGGTATAATCTACTTTGACATCGCGCACTCTGCGCTCCGGCTTGTCGAGCAGAGTACACAGGTGTACGGATTTCGGATTTCTCTTTTTCAGGATGTCGATCAGATAGTAAAGCGTTCTTCCGGAATCGATGATATCCTCCACGATCAGAACGTCTTTTCCTTCCAGCGGCTGATCCAGGTCTTTTACAATACGGACAACTCCGCTGGACTTGGTGTCATCGCCGTAACTCGATACGGACATAAAGTCAAGGCTTACCGGCACGGTGATGCGTTTTGCCAGCTCGCACATAAAGAATACGCCGCCTTTTAAAACGCAGATCAGGTGGACTTCTTTTCCTGCGTAATCGCGGTTGATCTGGTCTGCTACTTCTTTAATTCGTCTGTCTACTTCTTCTTCGCTTAATAATACTCTGATTGTCTCTTTCATCTGTTTTCCTCCTTACCAACGCCAATCTGTATCTGCAGAACTGCTTTCGCATCTTCCCCGACACGGCCGCTCTCTCCTCTGCGATACCCCACGACCCACCAGATCTCCGGTCCGTCGGCGAGCAGCAGAACGGAATCCCGCTCCTCTTTCGGTATCTTGGCGTCAATCATGTAATCTTTTAGTTTCTTTTTCCCGCCTTTGGCGGTTACTCTCAGATAATCTCCGCTTCTTCTCGTGCGGAGGACAAGACCGTCTTTTATTTTATCACAGTCAAAGCATTTCGTATACTTTTTTTCTTCAATTCTTTCGGGAAAAACAGGTGTTTTTTTCACAATCGTGACCGGATTTCCCGCAAATACGAGACTTTTTTCTTCTTCCCACCCTGCCGGAACCGGAATTGGAGCTTCTTCGCCGTTTTTTGTTTTCCGTTCTTCTTTTAAATGCACTCCCTGCTTTTCCAGGCGGAGCGTCTCGTATCCGCGCACGGCAGTGATTCCGTACGGCAGGCAGATGCGTTTTCCGACCTGTTTTTCAAGAAGTTCTCGCACGGATTCCAGATGCTCCCGGGTAAGATCTTTTCGTTTTCCCGCCAGCTGCTCCAGCGCGCGCCGGATCACGTAGCGCTGCAGAAGAGGTGCTTCACCGCGCATCGCATCGCGCAGCACAACCGCATTTTTCTCTTCGGATGCAAACCGCTCCATCAGCTGATCCGTCTGCTGTTCCAGATACTCCTCCGTTTCCAGCAGATCCAGCGACGCCTGTGCCATATGCGCGGCGGCACGCGGATTGACCTCTTCGGTCAGATACGGCAGCACATGGTGGCGGATTCCGTTCCGCGTGTAAGCATCCTCCGCATTCGTGCTGTCCTCACACCAGGTGCACTGCCATTTTTCCAGCTCCTGCCGGATCTCTTTTCGTCCGACGCAGAGAAGCGGCCGGATCACATTCCCCCGTATGGGGCGTAAGGAGGCAAGTCCGGCCAGCGACGTTCCCCGTGCCAGGTGATGCAGCATCGTCTCCGCAACGTCATCCTGGTGATGGGCAAGTGCAATTTTCACTGCCCCCTGCTCCTTTGCGCACGCTGCAAAAACTTCCTGCCGCGCCGCGCGTCCCGCCTCCTCCGTCGAGAGATGCTTTTCTTTTGCGATCTTCTCCACGGGACAGGAATAAAGATAAAACGGAACATCATATTCCCGGCACAGACTTTCTGCAAACGCCGCATCCCGCCCGGCTTCCGCACCGCGCAGGTTGTGGTTGACGTGGACGGCCAGCAGCGAAAAGCCAAGCGGCTCCTGCAGCTCCCGCAGCAGATGAAACAGGCAGACAGAATCTGCGCCGCCAGAGAGGCCGAGCAGCACACGTTCTCCTGCCGTTACCATATGATACTGTTCCATAAAGGCTCTTACTTTCTCTCGCATCCTTCGTTTTTACTCCTATTTTTTCCAGATTCTGGCGACCAGAACCGTCATATCATCCCGCGCGCGGCAGCCGCCGAGGCGCAGCACGCGTTCCAAAAGCTCCCGGGCAAATTCCCGCGGCTCGCTGTTTTTCACTTCAAGAAGAAGCTGCTTCATCTGCTCTGTCCTGTCCCCGGGAAGCGCATCCAGCACACCGTCCGTCATCATCACAAGGTAATCGCCGTCGTACAGCTTTTTCGCCGTCGTATCAAAATCCGTCCGGGAAACGAGGCCGGCGGCAAGGCTGGTCGACTCCACAACCTCCACCCACGTATCCCGCCGAAGAAACGTCGGCGATGCACCGCCTTTCAAAAAGCTGCAGACGCCTGTGTAGAGATTGACCGATGCAACGTCAAACGTGGAAAACATTCCTTCCTTTGGCTGTAGCAGGAGCATCGAGTTGATCATCCGTGCCGCCATAATCCGCGGGAATCCGGCGCGCAGGAACTGTTCAAACAGCTCCACCACCGTCTCGCTCTCCCTGTTTGCCTCGATCCCAGAACCCATGCCGTCCGACAGACAGAGGACAAACTGGCCGTTTTCGCAGAGCACACTGTAATTGTCCCCGGAGATACTCTCCTGCTCCTTGGTGATGCGTCCCACACCGTAGAGAACCTGAAATTTCACATCCTCCTGAAACAGCACCGTCTGGTATTCTCCGCTTAAGACCTGTGCCCCGTCGCGTACCGCAACCATCGGGATTCCGCACAGGGAACCGATCAGTTCCGCCGTCTGGCGAAGCGTGATCCGGCAGTGACGGCCCGCTTTGACCGTCATATAGATCTGTAAATGCTCTTTCGGCCGCTCCTGGAGCCAGATTTTCTGGACGGAAGCCCCGTTTTTCTTCATCTGGCGGCAGATTTTTTCCGAGAGCTCGTCCGGCAGACTGTTGAGGCTGTACAGATCACTCGCGGCGCGGTCCATAATCCCGGCGACTTCACTTAACTGTTCTGCCACCACGCGGCGGCTCTCCGCCACACGCCCTGACCAGAGCGCCGTCTGGCGTTCCTGCTGGTAGCGGTTCCAGAACAGTTCCAGAAAGCGGGAGCCGTTCAGGCAGGAGGCGTTCCATTCGCCTTTTGCACGGCTGATCTCTTCCTCATCTCCATCGGCGATTGTCTGAAGAAGCTCCTGGCACCGCTCGCGCGTCAGGTTTCCATACTGCTCCCAGCACCACGAAGCCTTCGCACAGCGGCTGCAGACTTCCTGCTGTTCTTTTTCCAGAATCTTGTCCACCCTTCCCGTCTCCGGCATCACACTTTTTGACGGCATCTGGTAAAAGCTCTCTGCCAGAACGCGGAACGAATCGGCGTAGTGCTCCATCTGCAGTTTCTGCGGATGATTGTCATAGACGGCCGCTTCCCGGCGGCTTCTTCTGGCTTCCAAAAAAATTTTAGCCATGTCCCCTGCTGACAGCAATGCGCCGATCAGGAACATGGCAATGATCCACTCAGGCATGTTCCGCTCCTCCTCTCTTTGTTCTGGACTTCAAAGGGGACTGCGAAATCATGCCCTTTCTTTATCTGTTTTGTTTATTTCGACTGGGATTCTTTAAATAAAATCTCATTATCTTTTACCATGCCAAGTTTTTCTCTTGCCGTTTTTTCTATGTACTCATCGGTCTGCATGTATTCTTTCAAGGCGGTAATATCATCAGTGCGCTGCTTCTCCTCTTCAATCTGGCTGTCCAGACTGGAAAGACGGGATGCATTTGCATTGACCTTCTGCTGAAGGCTGATTCCCTTTACGGTAAGGACTGCAACCAGGCAGCACAGGACTACGGTAATTGAGAGCTCTGTTGTACGGCTCTTCTTTCTGACTTTTTTCTTTCGGCCAGAATTCTTTTCTTTCCTTTCTTTCATTCTTTTCTTTACCTTTGCTTTCTATTTTCCAACCGCCTGCAGCCAAACGATCTGTTGTTTTTTGTCCGCAGACTTGTTTCTTTTGTTCTTACATGTGTAGTTACATCTTACCGTTCTTCCCATGAAATTTCAACCTTTTTCTCCGTTTTTTCATACTTTTTACCAGCCATTTTCCTGGAAAAGCGAGGATTCGCCCTGCTTTTTTGATTCCCTTTGCCAGAAGTTCCGGAAGAAAGCGTCCAAACGATGCGTGGTACAATGCCGCGCCCCCAAGGATGCCGCCAAACAGATACCCGCGGAGAATGCCGCTGTTCTCTCCGTAAATCCGTACAAACAGATACAGCGCTGCCGCAATCCAGTAGCAAAGGTCCTCTGCTGATACCGCCACATGGCTGTGGCGGATCAGTTTCCGCGCTGTCTTGATCAGATCGTACCAGAACCCCAGGACTGCCCCCTGCCAGATGGAACAGGCGAGCAGAATCAGCTCCCGGGTGACATACGCACTCATTTTTACCGGAACAGCCGCGCAAGCGCAGAACCCTTCTTCTGCAGCGGCCCATGTTCCGTATAGACCAGGCTGTCGATGCTGCCTTCGATATCCGCCTCTCCCTTTTCCAGCTCCAGGCGGCCCACATGCAGCTCTTTTCCGCGGATGGTAAGAACACCGCAGACGGTCACGAGCAGAACTTCGTTCTCATCAAAGCTTTTCACATCCTGCACGCCGCCAAGAGAAAGTGTTTTCCGCTGTTCCAGCAAAAGGCGGTGCGCCTGTTCGTTCATCTCCCCCATGCAAAAAACCTCCATACAATGGTCTATACACCCATTATATGAAGGTTTTCTCTTTTTATTCGCTGCACATGAATCCTGCCGCTCTTCTTATAAGTAGCGGTAAAGCTCCTGTGCCTCTTCTTTTTTCACGGTTTCCTGCACATTCAGCACTTCTACCCTGACGGATTTACTTCCGAACTGAATTTCCAGTACATCTCCTGCCTTGACCTGTGCGGATGCTTTTGCCGGTCTGTCGTTGACGAGGACACGGCCTGCATCACAGGCTTCATTGGCTACGGTACGCCGCTTGATCAGTCTTGATACTTTTAAAAATTTATCTAAGCGCATAGATTTTTACTTAGTTCATCATGTCCTTTAAAGCTTTTCCTGCTTTGAATTTCGGAGTTTTGGAAGCTTTGATTTCCATGGTCTCGCCAGTCTGCGGATTTCTTCCTTCTCTTGCTGCTCTCTCGGATACTTCGAAGGTACCAAAGCCTACCAGCTGAACTTTCTCACCTTTCTTTAATTCTTCAGATACTACATCGATAAATGCTTTTAAAGCAGCCTCTGCATCTTTTTTGGATAAATTTGTCTGCTCAGCCATAGCTGCAACTAATTCTGTTTTGTTCATGAGTTTTACTCCTCCTGTGTCTTACATTTGTTTTTTACATGGTACGCGGGCCTGCTGATACACACGACCTGCCCTGCCGGCTGTTTTTCTTCCGGATGATCAGTCTGTTACGTTGACCGGCTTTTTCGCGTAGCTGTATATATTTATATACTAATGCGTCTCTCTTGTCAAGAAAAAAGTCCCCCATACCAGCGGTTTTATGCCGATTTCTGCCAAAAACAGGCTCTTTTCCGCCGCACGGTTAAAAGAAGGATCCCTTAACAAACCGCAGCCAGTCTGCCTGCTGCGCATTGAGTGTTTTTAGTTTCTCCGTATTCCGCCCGGATATCCACGATTTTCTGCTTCCGTAGTAGCGGTTTGCCAGTTTCCAGTATTTCCACGGATAGGAAAGATAGAGGCGGAGTGTCTCGATTTCCCCCTCATTGAGCGGCCGTCTGGCGCTGTAGGCGTTTAAGATCCGTTCTGCCGCGCGCTCGTTCCAGCCGTGTTTTTCCAGAATTTTCCGCATAAAATAGCCAAGATCTGCCACCTGGAGATCGAAGTTCCACTTGTCGAAATTGACCGCCGTTTCGCCTCTGCCGTTTTCCAGCAGAATATTGTGCTGGCTGAACTCCCCGTGGCAGACGGCGCCTTCTTCGTCCGCCCGCTGCCGCAGTTTTTCATAGGAAGAAGCTTTCATTTCCGCGGCCGCCCGCTCTCCCTGTTCCAGATACGGACCAACGCTTGCAAGCAGCAGTTTTTCAAACTCATTTTTCTTCTTTTTCGTCTGCAAATACTTTCGGATCTTTCGAATTTCCACATTGTGGCGGATGCACTCCTCCACGAGGGATTCCCTCCGGTATTCCGTTTTCACCGGCAGATGAGCTGCCGTATGTAGCCGCGCCAGCGCGTCCGAGGCGCGGATGAGATCCTCACTGTTTCCCGTCTCACATTCCCGGCCCGGGTACCAGTTCCGCACAATGTACGTTCCTCCGTCATCCCCGCGCGTTGCAAGCGCTCCCTCTTCGTTCCGCAGAATCTGATCGCACCGCAGGAGCCCCGACTCCGTGATGCGGCACTGCAGAAGATACCGCTGCTCCAGTTTTTCCGCCGCCGTCCCGAACTCGCTGATCAGCTTATCCCCCTGTTCGGTGTGGCACAATAAAGCGCCCCGCACCCGCATTGTGCCGGAAGCCGTAAGGCCGTAATGGGACAGCACACTCAATCCATAATCATACAAGAGCCTGACTCCTTTCCCTGTTGTGATCGTTTTTGGGGTCACGATTCAATGTATGCGTATCCGCCCTTTGCCATGCATACGGGTTTCTGTTTTTTCTTTCATCCAGAAGCCAATATTGAAAGTATTTTCTTTTTCCCTTATTTCATTGTTTTTAATTTCACCACATGGTAAAATATTCCAAACTTGACAGGCTGAAACACACCTGTTATGGGGTTCTCTAAAATCACTTTATTTTAAGGAGGGTTTTTATGATTTTCTTACCACAGCCATCTTCTCTTTCCTACGGAGAGGGCACTTTTACGATTCACTATGACAGCCGCATTTTTCTCGATTCCGAGAGCCCGGCTGAGCTTTTTTCTGCAGCACAGCTTCTGCAGCAGGAGATTGAGACACAGACAGGATTCCGTCCTGCCATCTGCCGCCGTCATCAGCCGGTTGGATCACACCTGATCTATCTGACTGCTTCTCCGGAATTATCCCGTGAGGCTTATACCCTCGCTGTCACACCGGAAAACATCACCATCTGCGGATCTCTGGAAAGCGGCGTTCTCTACGGCGTGCAGACGCTCCGTCAGATGATCCGCCAGGCGGGTGCTGTTCTTCCAACCGTCCTGATCTCCGACAAACCGGCCATGGAAAACCGCGGCTTCTACCACGATGTGACCCGCGGACGCGTTCCGACGCTTTCCTATCTGAAACAGCTTGCCGATACCTTGAGCTTCTATAAAATCAATCAGCTTCAGCTCTACATCGAGCACAGCTATCTCTTCGACGATCTGACCGAGATGTGGCGCGACGATACGCCGCTCACTGCAGAGGACATCCTCGAGCTGGACCGCTACTGCAAAGGACTTGGCATTGATCTCGTTCCGTCGCTTGCAAGCTTCGGCCATCTGTACAAGCTGCTCTGCACGAAATCGTATGCACATCTGTGCGAACTGGAAGGCTCTGCTTCGGCTCCGTTCTCCTTCTATGACCGCCAGGCGCACCATACGCTCGATATCACAAACCCGGAGAGCCTCTCCCTTGCCAAACACATTCTTTCCGAATATATGCAGCTCTTCTCCTCGAAGTATTTCAATCTCTGCGCGGATGAAACGTTTGACCTTGGAAAAGGGGCTTCCCGCGCACTCGCCGAGGAAAAGGGAACCACCGTCATCTACACCGAGTTTGTGACAGAGCTTGCCAACTATATCACTGAATCCGGCCGCACGCCGATGTTCTGGAGTGATGTCATCAGCCAGGAGCCGGAAGTTTATCACCTCCTGCCGAAGAACCTGATCTGCCTCCACTGGGATTATGCGTCAAATGTTTCATCGGAGCGTCTGACCCGCCTTGCCAATTCCGGTGCCGAGCATCTGTATGTATGCCCGGGCGTACAGGGATGGAACCAGCTCATCAACAAGTATCATGAGGCGTATGAAAACATTTCCAGAATGGCGCGCTACGGCCATGAATGCCATGCAATGGGACTTCTGAACACTGACTGGGGCGATTACGGCCACATCAATCACCCGGACTTCTCCCGCATCGGCATGATCTACGGCGCGGCGTTCTCCTGGAATGCAGACATTCTGCCGGAGGAGGAAATCAACCGCCAGATCTCTGTTCTGGAATTTGGTGATGCTTCCGGAAAACTCGTTTCCGTGCTCGATCTTCTCTGCCATCAGGATGCGTATCCGTGGCGCACCGCCGTTATGGTACAGGAAGCACTCGAACTGCATCAGGACAAAGAAGAGGCTGCCGAACTGCTCCGCTCCTGCGCAGGAGGCGATGCGGATGCTTCCAACGCTTCGATCGATGCGCTCTGCGCCGTTCTGTACGAGAAAGCCGGCACCGTCCGCCCGGAGAACCGTCCGATGATCTATGCGTACCTGCTCGCCGCAGACGGCCTGACAGTGCTGAACCGCCTGCTGCCGTTCCTGCGCGCTTCCCTTCTTTCCAAGGGCACTCTGCCGGAGAAAGAAGACTGTTTTGCACTCGCCGGAGATCTCGAACGGTGGCTGCACAGCTATAAAGAGCTGTGGCGCACCGTCTCCAAGGAGAGCGAACTGTACCGCATTGCCCATGTGTTCTGCTGGTATGCGGATCTGCTGCGTGATCTGAACGCATAAAACCAAAAAAAAAACAAAAGAGAGCCGGGGACGGATTGTTCTGTCCCCGGCTCTCTTGTTTGCCGTTTTGGCTTTACAGCAGTGTTTTTACGTACTCTGTCAGGTATTCTTTTGTATTCTTCACCGGATCTTTCATCACTTCTTCCAGCGCCGCGTTCAGGCATTCGCCGATTTTCGGGCCTTTCGGGACACCGAGTTCCATCAGATCTTTGCCGGAAACGGCCAGCGTTTTCAACGTAAAGCAGTCGCCGTCGTCGAGAATTTCTCTGACGCACTCCCTTACCTTCCCGATCCGTTCCAGGGTTTCCTCCCGCTGGTACAGGCTTTTGGCCATCGTATCGGCTTCCTGCACGATCATCAGTTTTTCGAACAGCTCCGGGCCGAGTTTGTTCAGAATACGGCGGATCACCGGTTTCTCCGGAGCCATGCGGCAGTCATGCCAGCGGATCAATGCTGCGACCTGGCGGATGGTTTCGTTGTCGAATTTCAGACGGCGCAGAATCGCTTTCGCCATTTTCTCCCCCGCCGGTGCGTGGCCTTTAAAATGATCGATGCCGGCCTCATCCGTTGTGCGGCACGCCGGTTTTGCAATGTCGTGGAGCAGCATCGTCCAGCGTAGAATCGGATCTGCCGGAACGTGCTGCAGAGCGGCAATCGTGTGCTCACCGACATTATAGCAGTGGTGCGGATTGTTCTGCGGCGTTTTCATCAGTTCATCAAACTCCGGCAGCACAATCTTTGTAATACCCGCCTCATAGACGGCCTCCATATACTCCGGCCGCTTCGAGATCAGCAGTTTATTCAGTTCCACACGGATCCGCTCGGCGCTGATTTTTTCAAGCGTCGGCGCGAGTGCTATGATGGCATCCAGTGTTGCCGGATCGAGTTTGAAGCCGAGCTGTGCGGAAAAGCGGAGGGCACGCAGGATCCGCAGTGCATCCTCACTGAACCGCTCGGTCGGATTTCCGACACAGCGGATGACTTTGCGCTGTAAATCCCTGATTCCATCGAACAGATCGACAAGCCCCTCTTCGTTGTTGTATGCCATCGCATTGATCGTAAAATCGCGGCGGCGCAGATCCTCGGCGAGGCTGGAGGTAAAGACCACTTCTTTCGGATGGCGGCCGTCCTCATACTCTCCGTCGATGCGGTACGTCGTGACCTCGTGAGCGCCGCTTCCGGCCAGAACTGTTACCGTTCCGTGCTCCAGTCCCGTATCCACGGTGCGGTCAAAAATTTCTTTTACCTGCTGTGGGGAAGCAGAGGTTGTAATATCCCAGTCGTCCGGCTCCCGCGCAAGAATCGTATCGCGCACACAGCCTCCGACCGCGTACGCCTCGAAGCCTTTCGCATGCAGGGAATCGATTACCATATTTACGCTTGGCGGCATTTTTATCTTCAAATTTGTTATCTCCTTTTTCTAAATCTGCTTTTCCAGTATAGCAGTTTCCTTTTTTTCCCGCAAGTGTGGTTGCGGTTGTATTTTGGGGATTGCATGTGTATAATAGAGGTTAATAAAATTCGAAAGGGGATTTACATTTTTATGAAACTGGATCGTTACCGAAAATATGTCCGGGCCGGCGTTACTGCCTTTCTGGTACTTGCAGCGTCCATGATTTTTTACTACCTGCTCTTCCACCAGACTTCTGTGCGGACCGCCTTTCACAATGTCCTCGACATTCTCTCCCCCCTGATTGCAGCCCTGATTCTCGCCTATGTGATCAGCCCGATCATTAACTTCATAGAACAGCGGATCATCGCCAGACTCTTTGCCCGGCACGGAAAAACACAGTCGGTACGCTGCAAAAAGCTTGTGCGGGCGCTTTTGATTCTTCTGACGTACGTCGCCATGCTTTTCGCGCTGTACGGACTCATTGCGACCCTGATCCCGGAGCTCTTCTCAAGTATCACAAACATCGTCTCCAACTTCTCCAACTACGCAAACAACATTCAGGATTTTGCCACAAAAGTGCTGGCGAATTACCCGGAGATGCAGCAGACGGCAGACCAGTACATCTCCACGTTCTCCGCAAAGCTTTCCAACTGGCTGACCAATGACCTGATGCCGATGCTCCGTACGTTCCTTCTGAACCTCTCCGGACAGCTCGTCAACATGGTTACGTTCTTCAAAAACATTCTGCTTGGCGCGATCGTTGCGATCTACATGCTGTACAACAAGGAAAGCTACATTGCCAAGCTGAAAAAAGCAGTCTACGCGCTGCTCGGTCTGGAGCACGGAAATGCCGTGATCCGCGACTGCCAGTATGTGAACCAGGAATTCAGCGGATTCCTCGTTGGAAAAGTCATCGATTCGATCATCATCGGTGCCATCTGCTATCTTGTGACGAGCCTGATCGGCACCCCGTACGCACTGCTGGTCAGCGTAATCATCGGTGTGACGAATATCATTCCGTTTTTCGGCCCGTTCCTCGGCGCGGTTCCATGTCTTCTGCTGATCCTTCTGATCAACCCTCTGCAGGCACTATATTTCCTGATTTTCGTCGTTCTCCTGCAGCAGTTTGACGGAAACTTCTTAGGACCGAAAATCCTCGGCGAGACGACCGGCGTGTCCAGCTTCCTGATCATCATCTCGATTCTGATCGGCGGCGGCTTCTGGGGTGTCTTTGGCATGATCATCGCCGTTCCGGTCTGTGCCATTATCTGCACGGTCTGCCGCAACTTCGCCAACCGTCGTCTGGAAAAACATCATCTGCCGGATGACGATGCGTTTTACTTCCACATGGACCACATTGATCCGGAAACGAGACAGGCGATCCCATATCAGAAAAAGAAGATCGACGAGGCCGAAGTCTTCCACTTCCCGGGCTACCGGCTGCGCAAAGCGCTGACAAAGCTGGCCACGGAAGAGCCTCCGGTTGATGCGCCGTATACACCGGCAAAGCCTTCGACCGAAGAGAAAAACTCAGATTCTTCCGATTCCGGTCAAAAATAAATCGTATCTTACAAAAATGCCTTCTGTGCAGACTGTTTTCATTCTGCACAGAAGGCATTTTCTTATTTTTGCTTTTTATTTCTCGATTACAACCGTGCTGAGTGTCTCTGCCGGAAGATCGACACGCATGATATGTCCGTTGACACGCAGGAAGCAGCCAGAATCCTCTTTTGTGCGGTTCAGCAGAATCACAACGTAGCTTCCGTCCGGATTGACTGCGGCCGTTACATCCAGGTTTGCTCCGTATTTGCTCCAGCCGATGCGTTTTGCACCCGGAGCAATATATTTGGAAATGTGGCCGATGTAGTGGTACATGATCGGTTTGCGGTAATGGAAATCATCATCTACAATCAGACCTGAGGTGAATCCCATCGGTACGTGGCGCGGGCCGCCGTCTTTGTCTACGAGGAAGTTCCAGTCGATCCAGCGGTTCATGCCGGCGTTCAGGTTTCCGATCATATCGTGTGCATAATCTGCGGCGTCAAGGTAATCGACGTACTCTGGTGTCTGGAAGTTCACCGGTCCGAAACCGCCGTCGCCAAAACCGATTCTGCCCGGCATGTGAAGGGCACAGCACTCGGAAAGCATGAAGGTTTTGTCCGGGTATTTCTGTTTCATCAGCTCAACAGCCTCGAAGTGGTCGCCGGAATACCAGTGGAATGCGATACCGGCTACCATGTCCATGGTCTCCTCGTCCAGAACAGTCAGAACGTGCTCGATCATACGCTCTTTGTTGTGATCCCAGATGAAGATGCCGATCTTGTCCGTCAGGCCTGCTTTTTTCATCTCCGGATACAGATAATCTTTCAGGTAGGTTTTTGACTCCTCCGGTGTCCATACGCAGCTGTCCCAGGTGGTAGCCGCTACGGTCTCGTTCTGAAGGCTCAGCATCGTCACCGGGATTCCCTCATCGAGGTATGCCTGCAGATATTTTACGACGTATTTTGCCCAGCTTCCGTAATACTCCGGTTTCAGGCTGCCGCCGTGGTTTCTCTGCGGAATCTCTTCCGGAACCGGCATTCCCATTGCACCGTAAACAGCAGCATCGTTCTTTGCGATCTTCGGTGCAGTTTTCCACTGATACGGCGGAGACCACGGGCTCATCAGAACGCTGATCGGCTCTGCGGAGATTTCGATGGCTTTTTTCAGCATCGGAAGGACATATTTGCGGTCGCGGTCGATCGAGAAGGTTGCCAGATCCGGGTCTGCGATCGGGTCTGCGACTGCCTGATACTCCTCAAGGGAATAGTCACAGCTGTCGATCGGCACGCGGACAAATCTTGCATGAAGGCCGTCCGGTCCGAAAATATCCTGCAGGGCCTGATTCTGTGTTTCCTCATCCATACGGGACAGCAGGTATGCGCTGCTCTCGGTCATGGCGCCGCCGAATCCCTCGATGGTCTGGAACTCAAAGTCCGGATACAGGTTGATGACATTCGACTCAATCATTTTTACGCTCTTGGACTCGTCTTCCGGTGCCAGCGCTTTTTCCCAGGTTTTTGCTTCCCCTTTTACATGGTACGTTGTAATCTGTTTTGCTTTCATTTTCCACACTCCATTTTCACATGTTTTGCGGCATTTACTGAAAATCCGCTGTTTCATGCTTCCACTATACCATGCTCTCTTCTTCTTGTTTAGTGCCTTTTTCGGCAGAAAATTAGGGCATTTCCGCTTTTCTGATTCTTACCCACTGACCCATCGGGCGGTCTCCTTTTTCCTTTTCATACCGCTTCTGCATTTCCTTCATGCCGCAGCCGTACCGCTCCTTAAACAGACGCGACACCGACTTGTAGTTTTCGCAGCCGTGTTTCGGCAGAAGTTCCATGATCCGCGCCTCGGGATGCTGCAGGTCGCGGCAGATCCGGTCGAGCCGGATTTCATACAGATACTGGTAGACCGTCAGACCGAGGTACCGTTTCAGAAGCTTCGACAGATAATTCGGCGTATAACCAAAGTGCTCCGCGACCTGCGCCACCGTCAGCTTTTCGGCGTAATGCTCCTCAATATACCGCATGACCTCGCGGATCTGCTGTACGGCCTTCTGATTCTGCGGAATGTGTTCTTTTCCGATCCGCACCGCATAGTCCACCTGTAAGCGGTACAGCGCTTCAAGAAGAAGGCTGTCGAATTTTAACTGATACCCTTCTTTCTGCGCACCATACACCTCGTCCATCTCCCGGAGAACTGCTTTGAATTCTGCGAGCTTTTGTTTTTCCGCCTCACTGGCCGGTCTTTCATCCACAACAAAGTAAAGCTGATCGTAATGCTCCATGTACTGCAGCAGCATCTCGTACGGAACCTGCAGGACGATGGCCTGATTCGGATAGGCTGTCACGGCGTGGATCGTGCCGGAGTTGATAACGAGAAGTTCATCTGCCCCGATCTGCCGCTCGCCGCCGTCACCGAAACGCACTTTCAGACGGCCTTCCAGAAGATAAATGATCTCCAGATCGTTGTGCCAGTGCGGCGGGTTGCTGTAGCCGCCGTCGTCGATGCTGTGGAAAAAGCGGATGCCGATATCCCCGTTTGCCGTAATCCATTCGAAATTGCTCTCCATGGTGCCCTCCCGTTTCCTGTCTTTTCATGTATACAGACGAAGCGCGTCTGAACTTTCTGTTCGTTCAGGCGCGCTCCTTCTATTATCTTTTCTGCTACAGGGACATGGTAATTTCCCGCCCTGTGCGGTGGTATTTCTGAAAAATGACTCCGGACGCCTTCATCATCCGTTTCGATGCGATCACGGACGGAGTGTCCGCGTACTTGTCGCAGTCGTAGATCACCGTTTTGATTCCCGCCTGGATAATCGCCTTGCAGCACTCGTTGCATGGGAACAATGTCACATACAGCTTGGCTCCCTCGAGGCTTCCGCCGCGGTAATTCAGGATGGCGTTCAGTTCACTGTGCGTTGTGTAAAGATACTTGTTTTCCAGCGGATTTTCACTTGTCTTTCCCCACGGGAACTCGTCGTCCGAGCAGCCTTTCGGGAAACCGTTGTATCCCATGGACAGAATCTTGTTGTCCTCGCTCACAATGCAGGCTCCCACCTGGGTGTGCGGATCCTTCGAGCGCATACCGGCAAGCTGGGCAACTGCCATGAAATATTCATCCCAGGAAATATAATCCTCTCGTTTATCGCTCATACCCATTTCCCCTGTGTTTTCTTAATGTACTTTGCTTCCGCTCTTATTTCGTACCGAAGATACGGTCTCCGGCATCGCCGAGGCCTGGTACAATGTAGCCGTGCTCGTTCAGATGGTCATCCAGTGCTCCGACGAAAACATCGACATCCGGGTGAACCTCATGCATTTTCTCGATTCCTTCCGGAGATGCGATGATGCACATGAAGTGGATCTTCTTTGCGCCTTTTTCTTTCAGCATGGTGATGGCTGCCGTTGCAGAACCGCCGGTTGCCAGCATCGGATCGGTTACAAATACTTCACGGCTTGCGATGTCTGACGGAAGTTTGCAGTAATACTCAACCGGTGCCAGGGTTTCCGGATCACGGTACAGACCGATGTGTCCGATTTTTGCTGCCGGAATCATAGCCAGCATACCTTCTACCATGCCAAGACCGGCACGGAGAATCGGCACAACTGCCATTTTCTTTCCTTCGAGCTCTTTTACGGTTGTTTTGCAGATCGGGGTTTCAATTTCAACGTCTGCGAGCGGCAGCTCTCTGGTTGCCTCGTAGCACATCAGCATTGCAATCTCGCTGATCATCTCCCGGAACTCCTTGGAGCTTGTGTCTTTCTTTCTGATAATACCGATTTTGTGCTGGATCAGCGGGTGATCCATGATGACTGTTCTTGCCATTTTCCTTCTCCTTTGTTTTGTTTAAAATTTATTCATTTTCGCCTTCATGCTCAATCAAGTGAATCCGGCGTTCGTGACGCTCTTCTCCGGAAAATGGAGTGTTCAGGAAGGTTTCTACGATTTTGATTGCAAGGCCAGGGCCTACAACGCGTCCTCCCATCGCCAGTACGTTGGCATCGTTGTGCAGGCGGGTTGCCTCTGCGCAGAAGCAGTCGGTGCAGAGTGCTGCACGGATTCCTTCCATTTTGTTTGCCGTGATAGAAATGCCGATTCCGGTTCCGCAGATCAGGATTCCCTTATCACACGTTCCGTTCTGGATCGCATGGCCTACTTTTCTGGCATAAACCGGATAATCAACTGCCTCGTTGCTGTAGCATCCGAAGTCCTGATATTCCAGTCCCTGTTTGTCCAGATATGCTTTTACCTCCTGCATCAGCTCATATCCGCCGTGGTCGCATCCTAAAGCTATCATTGTTCTTCCTCCTCTTTCAGCCGCGCAAGAACACCTTCAATCAGGAATTCCAGCGCTTCATAACATTTTCCGTATTCGGTAAGCGGTTCCCCGTAAAGGGCGGGGATGTCTCCTGCCAGCCGCAGAAATCCGGCGATCGTCTGCAGATGGGGCGCATCCGGGAAGTCCTCACGGATCTTTTCCCTCTGACTGTCCTCCATCACAAGAAGCAGCGTGTCGTCGTTGATGTCCTCCGCGGTAAGCGGTGTGGTGGTGTGGTCTTTGGCCGAAAGCCCGTTGCGCGCAAGCACTGCCTCCACCTTCTGGTTGACCGGCTGCGGAAACAGAACGACAAGCCCGCGGGAACCGATTTCCATCGGCCACGGAAGCTCTTTGTTCTGCAGAATCGCCTTCGCCATCGGTGCGCGCGCGGTATCGTCCGCGTCCACAAATAAAATCCTGCTGTAATGTTTCACTGTTATACCTCTGCTACTTTGTGGCCTGCGGCTTTTAACAGGCGGTTCATGATCGCCTGCCCCATACGCGGGGTGTCGAAAGCCTCGGAATAAATCACTTCCACGCCGTCCTCATCGAAGTCGCGCAGAATCGCAAACAGGTGATGCGCGATCGTCTCATCTTCGGCGCGCAGCCCGATGCTCTTGATATCTCCTGTGGTGTACTGCTCCCGCGTCTCATCGGTGCAGATTACGCCCACTTTCTTTCCTGCCTTTTCCTGTTCTGCGGCAAGGCGGTTGATTTCCGGAATCACCCGTTCCATCTCGCCCTGGATAATCGTAAGGTCTGCCTTCGGCGCATAATGTTTGTAGCGCATGCCCGGTGCCTTCGGACGCACATGGCTGTCCTCCGCAAGGATTCCCGGATCGACACGCACGGTTCCAAGCACTTTTTCCAGCATCTCTTTGTTGTAATAGCCCGGGCGGAGAATCGTCGGAATCTCCTCTGTAAAATCGACGATGGTGGATTCGAGGCCGATCTCGGCGTCTCCTCCGTCGATGATACAGTCAATTTTGTCCCCGAGGTCCTCGATCACATGCTCGGCTTTCGTCGGGCTCGGCCGGCCTGATGTATTGGCGCTCGGCGCTGCGATGAAGCCGCCTCCGGCTAAGATCAGCGCGTTTGCCACTTTGTTGCTCGGGTAACGAACTGCAACGGAAGTAAGGCCTCCCGTCGTCTCGAGCGGAACGGCATCCGTTTTCTCAAAAATCATCGTCAGCGGTCCCGGCCAGCATGCGGCTGCCAGTCTGCGTGCACTCTCCGGCACGTTTGCCGCTACGGTTTCGAGGTCCTCCATTCTTCCGATGTGGACGATCAGCGGGTTGTCCGACGGACGGCCCTTTGCCGCATAAATTTTCTCGGAAGCTTTGGCATCCAGCGCATTTCCGCCAAGACCATATACGGTCTCGGTCGGGAATGCCGCCAGACCGCCGTTTTTCAGAATCTCTCCTGCTTTTTCGATCGCGCTCTGATCTATGTTATCTTCTGTCATCCTGGCAATCCATGCCCTCATATGTTTCTTCCTTCTTTCCATCTGTTCCAGCGCACAGTGTTTCCATCTGCGCACACTGTTTTGATTATACCATTTTCCGGCGCAGTTGAAAACCCTTGATTTAAAGAAGCTCTTTTAACTGAGCCGTGCGGTACGCCTCGATCAGTTCCTTTAATTCACGGATGCGCTGCCGGATCTGCCGTCCCTGATCCGTATCGCCGACTAACTGGCGCTTCATGTTGTACCGCACCGCCACCTGGCGGGAGACAATATCCTTCTCCTCCTGGATTGCTTTTTCCGTCGATTCAAACGGCTCGTGCGCGGTGAGGCTGAGGCCGTACGAGTTGTAGATCAGCGTGTAGCCCGCGATGCCGGTTTCTTTGTGGTACGCCCTGCAGAAGCCGCCGTCGATGATCAGCACCTTGCCGCCGCATTTGACCGGGCTCTCACCGGCACTCTGGTGTACCGGGACGTGGCCGTTGATAATATGTACATTTTCACCGGCAAGCCCGAACTCCTGTAAGATCCGGTCCGCCGTCTCTTCTTTCTCGATCAGGCGGTAATACGCGTTTTTCACCTCGGTCCAGGTCTCTTTTTCTGCGAGGAAATACCGCTCAAATGTTGTCATCTTGTCGCGGCCGTACAGCGGGGAATTCGGCGCGGTCCACAGATACCACAGCGTATTGCGGCCCTGCTCCCGTTTTTTTGGATCACGGCTTACAAATGCGCGGCGCACGTTGTGCTCGAGGATATCGTACAGTGCTTTTCCCTTGTATTTCTTTCCGTCGACCTGTACCTCTTTTAAGGTGCCGTCCTCATTCATCGGCATACAGCCGTGATACAGCAGATTTCCATTGTAGACGCGGTAGAGGCTTCCTTTTTTGAGCAGGAAATCGACGTGCGCCTGCAGTTTTTCGCTGTTGCGGAAGGCGAAGATCAGCTTATCGAGCACTTCTGCCTCTTTTTCGGTCAGCTCGTCCGGATGCGCCGGGTCGATGGTCGGAAAACTCGTGTCCCGCAGGGCATACGTTTTCTCCCCAATCGTCACCGTTCCGTTCTGGTAATCGATCTTTTCCAGCAGACGGCGGTTTTCCATGCCGTACTCCGGGTTTTCACGGATCAGACGGTTCTCGAGCTTTAACTGCATCACGGTGATGGCCTTGTGCATGCGGCGCTCCAGCATCTGCTGGGAATTTCCGCTGTCCTCGCCGCCTTTTGCGGCAAAGCATTCGCACGGATCATCGCCGTACGTCTCGAGAGCAAAGGTGGCAAGCGGAAGCATATTGATGCCGTAGCCGTCCTCCAGCACATCGAGATTGCCGTAGTGGAGGCAGATGCGGATCGTGCTGGCCACGCACGCCGGCTGGCCGGTCGCAGCGCCCATCCAGAGCACATCGTGGTTGCCCCACTGGATATCGAGGGAATGGTAATTCATCAGGCAGTCCATGATTTTATACGGCTCCGGACCGCGGTCAAAGATATCGCCGATGATGTGGAGATGATCGACAACGAGACGCTGAATCAGCTCTGCCACGGCAATGATGAAGTTCTCGGCGCTTCCGATTTCGAGGATAGTCTGGATGATCGCCTCGTAGTATGCTTCTTTGTCGAGCACCTCCGGCTTTTCGGTGATCAGCTCCTCGATGATATAGCCATAATCCGCCGGCAGGGCTTTCCGCACTTTGGCACGGGTGTATTTGGAAGAAACGATTTTGCAGACGTCGATCAGGCGGTACAGCATGACCTTGTACCAGTCATCGATATCCTCCTGCTGTTTTTTCTCCATCTCCAGGCGCTCTCTCGGGTAATAGATGAGGGTCGCAAGCGCGCGTTTTTCCGAGATGCCGAGCGTGTGGCCGAAAACATCGTCAATCTTCTTTCGCACGGCACCGGAACCGTTGCGGAGTACATGAGAAAAGGCTTCGTATTCGCCATGAATATCCGAAAGGAAATGCTCCGTGCCTTTGGGAAGGTTGATAACGGACTGCAGATTGATGATTTCGGTCGCTGCTTTTTCGATGGTCGGGTACAATTCTGCGAGATATTCCAGATAATTTTTTTCGTTTTCCATGAGGACCTCCTGCCTGGGTTGTTTTTTCTTATTTTATAACGAACTCACCCTCGGCACAACCCTTTTTCTTCTTTCGATACATCGGGTGCGTCCCCTCGTGGAAAATATAATAGCTCACATAATCCGTGAGAAAAATTCCCACTGCCGAGAGCAGATACCAGATCCCGAAAAACCACGGGCAGATCAGCCCATCGCAGAAGGAAAACGGCAGCGCACTGTAGTCCCACATACGGTAATGCAGCACCCGCAGGGAAAACATTCCCGAATACAGTTCGATGGCCGTAATCAGGACGGCGGATACCATCATCTGAAACGCCAGCGGAAAGCGGCGCAGCCCGGCGTCTTCCAGCATTCCGATTCCTGCAAGGGACAGTCCTCCGGCAATGCCCATCAGGCGGAAGCTGTAACCGCGGTAGGTGACTTCGATGGCAAGATAGATGCAGTAGCCCAAAAGAAAAAACAGCAGATACTTCTTTGCTTTCATTCGTTTTTCTCCCATTCTAATTGAGAATCTTTTCTATATTCCCAGTATCTCTGTCTTTTCTCTTTTTATCCGCTTGCATTTTTTCTTTTCCATGTTACAATACTTTCATGTTTCGAAAGAAGTTTCGAATAGAAAGGACAGAAAAAAGAATGGCATTTAACCCAATGAAGTTAATGGAATTAAAAAATCTGAGAGACCGTTTCGCCCAAAACCACCCGAAGTTCGTAAAATTCATGGGCGATCTCGCATCCTCCCAGATCGAAGAAGGAACGATTCTCGAAGTCACGGTGAAAAAGCCGGACGGGCGAACGATGGTTTCCAATATCAAGGTGACTGCTTCGGATCTTGAAATGCTGCAGGCAATCAAACAGATGTAACATATTTTTCGTGGCAAAAAGCCGCTTTCGAGAATTGTATTCTCCGGGATTACAGCCGAACTGTTGCCGGAAGGCGGCGGCAAAACGGCTGGCGTTGCTGAAACCCACCAGATCTGCGATCTGTGTCATGGAGTACTGGCCGCTTTCGACGAGCGGCAGGCTTTTGGACGCACGGTATTCCTCGAGATACTGCGTCACCGTCTTTCCCGTCATTTTCCGGAAGAGGCGGCAGCAGACCTCGCGGGACAGATGCACCTGCTCACCAAGCTTTTCGAGCGAAATCACGGATTCTGAATGTGTATGGATATAGTCCAGCATCTGTGCAAGCCGCGCAAGCTCCACCTGATTGGCCGGGACAAACGGCGTCTGGTGTTTCTGCTGATGTACCAGAATCAGAAAGAAGGCTTCACACAGAAGGCCCTTGATTTTCAGCTCATAGCAGTACGGCTTTTCGTAGAACAGCGTATCGACCTTCTCCAGCTTTTCCAGCACCTCTTTCCCCCACGCTTCCGTCCCCGGAATGCACAGGCAGGGAACCGCGGAATTCTGCAGAAACGGCCGGAAACAGTTGCGCTCGACATCGCTTCCGAAATCGCCGTACAGAAAATCGGGGCGCACGAGGATCGTCGTGTACTTTGCCCTTTCGTTGTTCGGCGAATGGCAGCTGTGCGGCACATTGCGGTTCACAAGCAGCCCGTCTCCCGGTGAAATTTCATAGCTGTTCTGGTAAATCTGATAGACTGCCTTTCCCTCACGAGGAAGGCTGATCTCGATTTCCTGATGCCAGTGGATCGGCACAGTTTTTCCCTCGAACATCCACAGATCATCGTGGTTGACCGTCAGCGGAAAGGTTTCTGTTCCGTGCTCTTCCAGTTCGCGCCTGGTATCGTCCACCAGAATCTTTCTCTTTGCCATCTGCAATTCTCCCCCTTATCTCAATTTCTGTATTATATTATAATCGTGCATCCCGCCGGATGCAAGAAGGAGGATATTATGTCTCGCTCTCGTTCCAGAGAAATGGACCTGACGACCGGAAGTCCGTTCTGGTCGCTGTTAAAATTTTCCATTCCGGTGATCCTCGGCAATCTGTTCCAGCTCTTCTATACGCTGGCAGATTCCGTGATCGTCGGAAAGACGCTCGGTGCTGAATCGCTCGCCGCGGTCGGCTCCACCAGCATTATCATTTACTTTGTGTTCTGTTTCATCAACGGCTTCACCGGCGGTTTTGGCATCTGCCTGGGCCAGCGGTGCGGCGCGAAGGATGAACAGGGCATGCGCAAAAGCATCGCAGTTTCCACGCTGCTGAGTATCGCGTTCACCGTTGTGCTGACGCTCGTCTGTTGTCTGCTCTCCCGCCAGATTCTCGTCTGGATGCAGATTCCGGATGACATCGCAGAGGAAGCGAATGCCTATATGTTCGTCGTTCTGCTCGGCACCGGCGCTACCGTGTTCTACAACATGATTTCCAATATGCTCCGCGCACTCGGCGACAGCAAAACACCGCTGTATTTTCTGGTGTTCTCGTCGGTGCTCAACATCATCCTCGACATCGTGTTCATCGTTCCGATGCACATGGGCGTTGCGGGCGCTGCCTGGGCGACGATTCTCTCGCAGTTCCTCTCCGCCGTTTTCAGCACGGTTGTCGGACTTCGGAATTTCCCGATTCTGCACCTGCGCCGTGAGGATTTCCACGACCTGAAAGGAGCTGCTGTTCTTCACCTGAAAACCGGTTTTCCGATGGGCTTTCAGATGTCCGTCATGTGTATCGGCCAGCTCGCGATGCAGGCTGTTGTCAACTCTCTTGGAACGGCTGCGGTTGCCGGCTACACGGCAGCTTCCAAAGCCGACCAGCTCTCCGTCCTTGTGAATAATGCCATGATGACGGCGATCTCCAACTACGTTGCCCAGAACTTCGGTGCCGGTAAGAAGGACCGTATCCGCCTCGGCGTACGCGCTTCGCTGATCCAGACCGAAGCGTTCAACATTCTGATGTGCATCGGTATTCTTCTGCTGCGCCATCCGATCGTCGAACTGTTTCTTTCGAATCCGACCGCAGAAATTTACCATTACTCCGATGCATTCCTGACGATCGAAGCGCCGTTCTACTTCCTGCTCGGCCTTCTCGCCGTCTACCGCACCTCGATTCAGAGTATGCAGAACGGACGCGCACCGTTTGCCGCATGCATGATCGAGCTTGTGTTGCGTCTTGCTGCTACCGTCTGGCTGTCACGCTTCTTAGGCTACACCGCCGTCTGCATCGCAAGTCCGCTTGCCTGGTTCGGTGCGGTTGCACTGCTGATTCCAGTCTACTATCGGATGATGATGAAGCCTGTAAAAACAGTGTAATCAAAATTGGTCCACCGGATATTGATATGCCTGGCAACGCAAAACCCGGAATCCTTTCGCTCCTCTTCTGAGGTTTTGAAAAGATTCCGGGTTTTTTATTTTGCTGTTTTCTCTTCCCAGATTGTCTCCAGATTTTTTCCATCAATCCAGATACAGCGGTACACCCGCTTCATCTGCTCATCCAGTTCCGCTTCCCGGTCCGTCTTTACAATCACATGGCCGATCCGGTCAGTTCCATCTGCCATGGCAGAAACTTCATGCCCCTCCGGATAATCCAGGACAAGCTCCAGCCCTTCCTGACGCAGACGTTCGATCTGATCCCGGTCAATTTGTGTGATGGTTCCGCTTACCGGGCTCAGCAGCAGCTTTGCCATGCACGGGCAGCTTTCCGTCTGCTGAAAATCCGTTTCTTCCCCGAGGGCGCTTTTGATCATCTGCTCATAAAAATCAAATCCGTAATACGTTGAAATCAGCTCCGGAATGCAGGTTGCTCCGGTTCTTCCGCCCATCTCAATGATCCAGACCTTCTCTTCGTCCACAAAGACATCCGCATTGACAGAACACTGATCGGCACCGGATGCGGTGACGGCCAGCTGCATCTGGCGGGCAATTTCTTCCCGCAGTGCCCCGCTGCATCCATACGGAAATGCGTGGCCGACCGGAACGGTCGTGTGTGCACCGCGGTATACAAATTTCGTGTGCGGTGCCAGAAAGACTAGTTTGTGGTTCTGCACAAATCCATCCACGCCGATCTCCGTTCCGCGGAGGAATTTTTCAACCAGCACATAATCTCTTGCCGAACCGTTTCTCGCATTTTCATACGCTTCTTCGATCTGTCCGGAATGCTCCACCACGGTAATTCCGCGGCTTCCTGAACTGTCCACCCGTTTTACGACAACCGGGTATCCAAGCTGTTCTGCGGCTTTTTGTGCCTCCTCTGCGCTTCTTACCCGCATCCCGTCTGCCGCGGAAACACCGCCCTGCCGGAATGCGTCTTTCATCTTTGCCTTATCGGTCAGAATTTCCGCCGCCTCATACGGAATGCCGGACAGATGCATCTTTTCACAGACATAGCCGATTGTGCTGACGGCCACATCGGTTCCCGATGTACAGATTCCGTCGATCTGTTCTTTTTCCGCCGCCGCAAGAATCGCTTCTTTATCCCGCGTATTCAGTTCATAAATTTTATCTGCAAGTGCAAACCCCGGATAATCGCCGGGAATACTCACTACGATCGTGTAAAGACCCATTCTGCGTGCAGTCCGGATCAGCGGCACCTGGTAAATACCGGCGCCTAAAATCATGATTTTTTTCACTTTTTTTCTTCCTCATCAGATACGTTAATGGTTTCCCGCACAATATACTGCGGCGTGCGGTTCAGAATCAGAATCATCTTTCCGAGGTATTCTCCGATGATGCCGAGCACCATCAGAATCAATCCGGAAAAGACAACGATGGCGCAGATCGTCGAAGACCAGCCAACCGTCACGGTCGGATCAATGAGCTTTCGGATGGCAATAATGATGGCTGCCAGAAAACCGCCGGCTGCGGAAATTCCGCCGAGAACGGAAGATATGCGAAGCGGAATCACGGAATAGTTCCAGTAGGCAAGCCACAATTTGATCAGTTTCTTTAACGTATAGTTGGAAGTTCCCACTGCACGTTTGAAATGCTCCACCTTTACATTTCCGATTTTGTGTGTCGTGCGGTAGAAAATGCCGTCAATATAGGGATTGAAGCTGTCGTATTTTACCACCTCGTCCTTGATCTGGCGGGTAATCATCCAGAAATTGCTGGAAACGATGTCTTTTGGCCGTCCGAGAAGAATCCGGGAGGAAACTTCGTTCAGTTTGCTGGTGACATTTTTCAGGAACGAATTTTTCCGTTTCGGATAGCAGCCGTAAACCAGATCGTATCCTTCTTCCATCTTGTGGATCAGTTTGCTGATCTGGGACGGATGTGTCTGCATGTCATCGTCCATGCCGAGAATAAAGTCTCCTTCGGTGTAGTGGAGTGCCGCCATCAGCGCATTGTGCTGGCCGAAATTGCGCAGCAGGTTGATACCCTTGACATTCTGATACTGCTCACCGAGCTTCTTGATCTCCCCATACGTATTGTCTTTCGGGGAACCGTCGTTCACCAGGACAAATTCGCAGTCATATCCGTCCATTTTCTTGAATTCTTCCATCACCATCTCTACAACTTTCCGGATCGTTGCCTCGGAATTGTAGCATGGGATGACTATTGAAATCAGTTTCATTTTTTTCCTCCATCGGTATCGTTCAGAATGCAGTCATAGAACAGCGGCGTGCCTCCGGTATGGATAAAAAGCACATCGCAGTCCTGTAACTGATGTTCTTCTATGTACTGCTTCATTCCCCAGAATGCCTTTCCGGTATACGTCGGATCCAGCGGAAGGCCGTTCCGGCAGAATTCTTCCCGGATCACCTGTAAAATCCGCTCATCGTACTGGCCGTATCCGCCCTGGCGGTATCCCATTTCCAGGTGAAGCTCCTGCTCCCATCCGTCCGGCAGCACCAGCTGATTCTTCGCAAAATAATCGGAAATACCGCTTTCCATGATATGGATGGCGCGGTCGTACTCGCGGGATGAAATTGAAAGGCCGATGATCTGCTCCGTTCCCTGCTCGAGCAGTTTTCCGCTTACCAGGCCGCACTGGGTCGAGCCGGTTCCGGATGCCGCAAAGATATGAGAAAAAGAAATGTTCTGTTCTTTCTCCCACGCAAGAATCTCGCGGTAGCCGTCCACGTAAGCCTGTACCGGTGTGCCTTCATTGCCCGTTCCGAATTTATCGCCGAAAATATAATATGGGTGATATCCCTCTTCTGTCAAACGGTTTATCGTCTGCTCGACGGTCTGTGCAATCTCTGTTTTTCTGCACGGAATGACTTCGGCTCCGAGCCATTTCATCAGACGGCTGTTGTTGGTTTCGATCGGGTGTTCTTCGTTTTCTTCGGAAGAACAGATCATATAGCATGGAATCTTTTCCGCACAGCACAGGTTCGCCAGCACACGGCAGAGGTTGGATCTGCTGTTTCCGTAAATGATCATGCAGTCTTTGTTTTTCTCCTGCATGTCACGGAAAAAGGCGCGTCCGATCCGCACTTTGTTTCCGCCCAGGGAAAATGGGAGAAGATCCTCTCTCTTGCAGTACAGTCGGACGTTTCTGTCGTTTGGAAATTCCAGTTTCTGAATTGGTGTACGTATCATTGTTTTTCCTCTTTTATTCTTGTTTCAACTCACAGTCGGTATTTTCACGGAGTCTGACATGTCGAAAATAGTTCGACTGTGACTTGCCTCATGTCAGTGGAGGATCCCGATTTTTCTCCGCCTGCCACTGCCGTTATGTTTCTTTTAACAATTCATCCCACCGCTTTAGAGGCGGGGGACTTCTTGTCTACTGGTGTTAAATTCCGGCATGTACCGGAAGCTTTTCCCTATTATAGACTATTTTTCTCTGCGTGGCAAGCCGTGCCGGAAACAGGAAAAGTCCGCCGGTTTTTGTTTTCACATCTGCCGGCGGGCTTTGGGGATTTTTTACGTATTCTGTTTTTTCGTCCGGGATCTGTTCAGGCTTCCTGCGGTGCGGCAAGATTGGCCACAATCCGCGCCACCTGGGCTATCTCCGGGATTTTTGTGTACTCGGCGCAGCTGTGTACCTGATTCATCGAGGTTGCGATGACAAGCCCTTCGATGCCGTGCTGTGCAAAGACGTTGTTGTCGCTGCCGCCGAAAGTTTTTTCGAATGCAGCGGTCAGGCCTTCTTCTGCAACGGCGCTCTCGTAATGTTTTGCGGCGGCGCTGGTGAGCGGTGTCTCATAGGCATGGATATTCAGCTTTTCTTCCCAGACCAGCTTCGCACCAATCTTCTCTGCCTCCTGCTGGAAGGTTCTGTGATACGTTTCCAGAAGCTCCATCGCCGTCTCGTGGTTCAGGCTTCGGATTTCGCCTTCAATCACGCAGCTCTCCGAAACGATATTGGTGCCGGAGCCGCCGCCGATTTTTCCGATGTTGGCTGTGGTGCTCTCTGCCACGTGGCCCTGCGGAAGCTGTGCGACTGCACGTGCGGCCGCCTGGATGCTGTTGATGCCGTCCTCCGGGTGAAAACCTGCATGGGCGGCTTTTCCCTGGATTTCTGCTTTAAAAGATACAAGGGTCGGAGCTGCATAGGCTGCCGCGCCGATTGCCCCGCTCAGGTCCAGAACGTACGCTTCTTTTGCCTGCACCTGGCTGTAATCGAAGGCATTCGCACCTTTGCAGTACAGCTCCTCACCGGTTGAAATCAGGATTTCGATCGGGCGGTGCGGCGCTCCTGCCTCAGTGATGTGGCGCACCGCCTCACAGATCGCGGTCACACCGGCCAGATCATCGGCGCCGAGAACAGTTGTGCCGTCGCTCGTTACGGTTCCGTCATCGTGGAAAACAGCCTTTTTCCCTTTTGCGGGCTCCACCGTGTCCATGTGGGCGGCAAAGAGAACCGGCGCACCGTCAATACTGCCCGGGATGCGTGCAAACAGATTGCCCGCATTCGAACCGGTCTGCTCCTGTGTATGATCTTCTGTAAAATTCACTCCGATTTCGGCGAATTTTGCTTTCAGAGTGTCCGCCATCTCGCGCTCCTCCAAGGACGGCGAATCAATCGACACCAGCTCTGCAAAAAACTCCCCGATTCTTTTTTCATCTATCATATCCAACTACCTTCTTTCTTTGGCTGCGTCCGCAGTGCGGCCCAGAAAAGCTTCGCTTCCCTGGGCTGCGGGTTTTCGCCCTATCAAAAGAGAATAAAACAGAAAATTTCGTGCGAGCACTAAATTTCCTGCTTCATTCTCTTTTGGCACTGCTCAATTTAAATAACATACTCCGGCTGAGCCATAATATGCATCTTGCTGAAGAATTCCCGTGTTCTCTGATTCTTCGGATGCTCGAATACTTCTTTCGGTGTTCCGTCTTCTACTACATGTCCTTTATCAAGGAAGATCACACGGTTCGACACATGGCGGATAAAGTTCATCTCATGGGAAACCAGAAGCATCGTGTATCCCTGTGCCGCAACTTTTTTAATAACATCCAGAACCTCACCAACGAGTTCCGGATCAAGCGCTGAGGTCGGCTCGTCGAGCAGCAGGATCTGCGGTTTCATGGCAAGGGCTCTTGCGAGCGCCACCCTCTGCTGCTGTCCGCCGGACATATGTTTCGGATAGTGGTTTGCCCATTTCTCCATGCCGACCAGTTTCAGTTCTTCTAATGCAATGGCTCTGGCCTCGTCTTTTTTCATCTTCTTGACAACAATCAGGCCTTCCATCACATTTTCCAGTGCGGTTTTCTTCTCAAACAGATTGAACCGCTGGAACACCATTCCTGTGTTCTGTCTTAAATACAGAAGCTCTTTCGGTTTCCGCTCGGAAAGGTCGATCACCTTGTCCCCGATCGTCACCGTTCCCTTCTCCGGTGTCTCAAGGCGGTTAACGCAGCGCAGAAGCGTTGATTTTCCGGTTCCGGAAGGACCGATGATTCCCACAACATCACCCTGTTTGATCTCGAGGCTGATGTCGTCGAGCACCACGTTGTCGTTATATTTTTTGGATAAATGATCAATTTTTATCATTTTTCTTACCCTCCCCGTTTGCGGACGCCAGCTCTACCTGGTCCGGAATCCGGATTTTATTTTCAATTACGCGGATAATCTGCTCGATCACCAGCGTTACCAGCCAGTAAATGATGGCCAGTGAAACGTAAACTTCAAAGTAGCGATACGTTCTTCCTCCAATAATCTGGCCCTGTGCAGTAATCTCGACAACAGCACAGGTAAAGGCAAGAGACGTTCCTTTGATGATACTGATAAAAGAGTTTCCAAGGGTCGGAAGCGCAACCTCAAATGCCTCCGGCAGAATGATGCGGCGCAGTGTCTGCGGATATGTCATGCCGAGCGCATGCGCTGCTTCGATCTGGCCCGGGTCAACGGACTGCAGGGCCGAACGGATAATCTCAGCCATAAAGCCCGACTGGTTCAGTCCAAGAGCGATCATTGCATAGACAAAACCGGAAATATTGGCAACCGCCAGATTCGTTCCGAACTGCTGGTTGATTGCCTTGAACATCATGGGAATACCAAAGAACGCAACGTACAGCTGTACGATGACCGGCGTGCCGCGGAGCAGTGAAATCAGAAGATTCGTAATCTGCGTCAGCACTCTGATTTTTTTCATTTTGATGATCGCCATCACAAGTCCCAGTCCCAGTCCGATCAGCATGGAAACCACGGCCAGCTCCAGCGTGATCGGCAGCTTTGTCAGCAATTCTGGTATGGATGAAAATACCAGTGAAACGTCAAATAATTTTCCCATGATTTTTTTCCTCTCTTACACGTATTTTTCTACCAGCACACAGGTAAATCCAAGATTTTTCTTCGGCTTTTTCGGCTCTTCGTCTTTCTTCGGTGCATGGTGGTCGTATACCGACAGGTCAGCGTCCGGATTCAGTTTGTAGCCTAATTTCTCATAAAAGCCTGCGGCGCGGTCCTGGCTCGTGATGACGATGTGATCGACACCATATTCTTTCAGCCATTTCTCAGCGGCTTCGATCAGCACGCGGCCGTATCCGCTTTTCTGTTTTTCTCTGACAACACAGACACGCTCGATTTTTCCTGTCTTCTCTGCCGGGAATGCGATGCGGCAGCCGGCTACCGGCTTGTGATCTTCTGTCAGCAGAATCGCCTGCAGATCATCTTTGCTCTCGTCCTGTCCGAATTCCAGTTCAATCGGAATGTTCTGTCCCAAACAGAACGCATCGGTTCTGACATAATCATATGCTTTGTATTTCCACTCTTCGCTTCCTTTTTCTACCCGGTAAATTTCTGCCATACTGTTCGCTCCTTTTCTTTCCGGTGGATTCCTGCGTTTGCAAAATTCTTCCCATTTATATGTTCTGCTTTCCGCTATCTGGAAAGCATTTTGCAAGCGCATCACCGGTCTTTCAAAATTGGTTCTCCGTACCAATTTATGATGTGTTTTTCAACAGTGGGAAACAGATTTTTCATCTGTTTCCCGTCTGTCAGTTATTTGCTCTGTTCTGTTTTTGTTTTCTTCTAGTTTGGAGTTTCCTCAAAGTATTTCTCGTCCGGGCTGGTGTCCACGCCGAGGTACTCGGTTGTAATCTTGGAAAGGGTTCCGTCCTCTTTCATCTCTTTTAACGCCTTATCAACATCCTCGCGGAGCGCTGCGCCCTCTTCATTCTTTCCAAACAGGAAGTAGGTGTTGTTCTGTGGGAACAGGAAATCTTCGGTTTCTTCATCAATCTCGTTTGCAACGAGCTGTCCCTCCAGTCCGAACTGCGGAAGCAGGTTGTCAATGATCGGCCCGTCATCAATCGCTACATCCGTGGTTCCATCTACGATGTGCTGATAGCGCACCTGGAAGTTTGTATTGGAATATACAATATTAATCTGATGATCCGGGTTGTCCTCATTCCATTTTTCCAATGCATTTGCAGTAAGGCTGCCTGCGCCAAGCTCAATTTTATATCCACGGTCTGCCAGATCGGTCAGGGAAGTCAGCGGCTCATCGTCGGCTCTCTGAATGTATTCGTTGAAACTTGTTTTGTACGGTAAAGAGAAATAGTAAGTTTCTGCTCTCTCATCGGTGTAACCATAGTTGTTGACTGCGATATCATACTGACCGCTCAGCACACCCTGCAGCGCGTCTGCCTGGTCAATCTGCAGTTCATACTGAGGAAGGCGGTTGAATACTTCTTTTACAATGTCGATGTCGACACCGGTCAGCTCATTGTCATCGTTTACATAGAAGTACGGTGCCAGTGTACCGCTTGTTACAGCTTTGATCACTTTTTTCTCACCGGAATCGGCTGTGGAACTGCTTGCTGCAGAAGATGATGATGCTGCGGAAGCGGAACCGGAATTGCTTTCTGTGCCGTTCGATGTACTATTTGACGTGCTGTTTCCGCATCCCGCAAGGCTCGCTGCCACAAGTCCTGCCGCTGCTAATACTGCCCAGAATTTCTTTGTCTTTTTCATAATCAATTCTCCTCATATCCTCGTATTTTTCATATTTCGTTCCGGCCGCGCCCCGGCTGCCTGAGAGTGTTCCACCAGGGCGCCCCGGATTCTTCTGTTTTATTTTCTTATAAAAGTCCTTTCAGCGGATTAATCGATGCATCCACGGAAAGTACGCCGTTCTTCGGGTTTCTGTCTTCCCATTTCGGACTGTTCCAGATCGTTTTTGAGATTTCTCCTGCGTAATCCTCGTAGGTCTCTCCCTCCGGATGGCGAAGGAATACTTCGTCCGGTGTTTTGCTGAGTGTTCTTCTCGATCCATCATCTGCCATCAGCTTCTCGAAATCTACTTTTGCAAGGATTCGTTCGTTGTATCCGCGGAAGAGAACCTCGCCTAATTTCTTTCCAGGTCTCGAAAGTGCCAGCACCTGCGGATCGCTTCCGTGACGGAAGGCCGGGATCGCATACAGCTCTTTTAAGTAGCCCCAGATATTTTTGTAATCACGAATCGGTTTCTTCACCGGTCCTACATTGTGGAAGTAGCTGACATCCCAACGGATCAGAGTGACGTAAGCGCGGACATCGCTGTCGGTGATGTAGTCGCCGAACAGGAAACGGTTCGTCTCCAGCCGTTTGTCCAGCTTATCGAGGGATTCATAGAAATCTTCGTATGCCTCATCGTATGCTTCCGGTGACTGGCAGAATGCCATGCGGTAATGGCCGTTGTTGACATGCGGGAAGAGCCAGTCGTTAAACTCATCGATCTCTTTCCGGAATTTTTTCGGGTACAGGTCCGGCGCATCTTTTAGCTGGAATGGACGGAACTGCACTTCGAGGTAGTTCGTCAGGCGGTGATAATCGTTGTTCACAGCCTTTTTCTCTTTGACATCCACCAGGGTCGGTGTCGTTGCTCTTCCTTTGAAGTCCGGGTTTGCTCTTTTATAGAACTCACTTAAGAAGTAAGCGCCTGTCGCCGGATCCTTGAAATCCGGATACTGTCCGAATGCATGTCCGTAACGGTTTGTCTCGCCGGATGGGGAAACTCTCGTCTCCGAGATCACATCCTGCAGTCCTAAAAGCTCCCGCACGATGATCGGACGGTTGGACCAGTTGCATCCGGTTGCCCAGTAGATCCCGAAGCGGTTTGCTTCTGCTTTCAGGTCGCCTTCTTTATCGCCAAATGGCTGGATAAATGCATTTGGCTGACGGATGAAAGCGCCGCGCTCATCGATCTCTACAAGGGTTTCATTTGGTCTTGGGTCTACTCCGACTTCTGCTGCAAACTGTTCTGCCAGTGCATCGGTGTATTTGATTTCTTCGGTTTCTTTATTTTCAACTGGGGTGAAGCTGCATCCGCATCCGCTCATGTTTTTGTCCTCCGTTTTTTTTCTATGTCTGTTTATTATCTATTCTCATGTTGTTCATTCGCATTTCTTTTAAAAAAGGTTAAAAAAATAGCAGGCATTCGTTCCGGCCTGCCCACACATGCAATTTCTGCTATGCTTTTTCTGCCTGCGAATGTTTCTTATTTTTCTTTCTTCTGATTGGAGCTGCAGCAACAGCAACAACACATCTCCATCATTCTGTTCTCCTGCATTCGTCTGTTGTCTGTTTTTTTCATTTGCTGTTCTCCTTTCCTACTAAGTCGATATGTTTTATGTGTTTCTCGATTACATGGCATATTATAATGCATATTTTTTCTATGCGCAACCCCTAAAACGCCTTTTGGTAATTGTTATTTTGATGAATCACTTATAGGTTTTTCCTATTGGTTAGTCATACCAGAAAGATATTACTTATCACACCTGTAGGCTGATTTTGCTTTTTCCCGGCCAACCGCCGCAATCTGAAGTTCCACAGCCAGCAGGATTTTCGCATGAACGATTTCGCCTTTGCCCCGATGCTTGCAAGCATGGCTGGAAACTGGGTGGAAAACGGGGAGTACCCGGCGAACCTGGAGTTTCTGAAAGAGATGGTGGAAAATATCAGCTACAACAATGCTGTTTCATATTTCCTGTGATTTTCGCATGCCTTATTGACAATTATTCCCACATACCGTACAATAAAAGGGATTACTGATCAACGAAAGGATTACAGAAACATGGACGACTCAGGCAGTATGCCTCGACGATGCTTTATTTTCATGATTTGATAAACGGAGACATAATCTATCTTTGATTCCGCCAGATTCAAGATAGGTTATGTCTTTTTGTACATTTTTTGCATCGTGTCCCGGTTTCCTAAGAAAGGAAAAACAAATGAACAGCGACATTGTGTCACTCATCATCATTCTCATCTGCGTCATGCTCTCAGCCTACTTTTCGGCGACGGAGACTTCTTTCACCTCGCTGAACCGCATCCGCATGAAAAATATGGCAGAAAAAGGCGACAAGCGGGCGGAACTGGTGTTAAAGTTGCTGGAGAACTTTGACAAGCTGCTCTCCACGATTCTCGTCGGCAACAACATCGTCAACATCGGACTCAGCTCCCTTGCCACGGTGCTTTTTATCAAGCTTCTCGGCGGCGACTCCGGTGCGACGGTTTCCACGATCGTAACCACTATCGTGGTCCTGATCTTCGGCGAAGTTTCCCCAAAAAGTATTGCAAAAGAATCCCCGGAAGTGTTCGCGAAATTTTCAGCGCCGTTTCTTCATATCCTGATGCTGCTCCTGACACCGGTGACGTTTCTCTTCTCCCAGTGGAAGAAGCTTCTCTCCTGCATTTTCAAATCCTCGGAAACCCACGGCATCACCGACGAGGAGCTGATGACCATCGTCGAGGAAGCGACCCAGGAGGGCGACATCGATGACCAGGAAGGCGATCTGATCCAGAATGCCATCGGATTTATGGAAATGGAAGCTGCGGAGATTTTCACCCCGCGAGTCAACGTGATTGGCATTCCGCTCGATGCGACAAAATCCGAGATTGCAAAAACCTTCTCCGACACCGGCTTTTCCCGGCTGCCGGTATACGACGATGATATTGACCACATTGTGGGAATTGTATATCAAAAGGATTTCCACAACCATATTTACCACACGAACAAGCCTTTGAGCAGCATCATCCGCCCGGCTCTCTTTGTGACGGAAAATACAAAGGTTGGTCCGCTGCTGAAGAAAATGCAGGCGAAAAAATCGCATATTGCCATCATCATCGATGAATTCGGCGGCACAGACGGTATTATTACCATGGAGGATATCCTGGAAGAGCTTGTCGGTGAGATCTGGGATGAACACGACGCGGTCGTACAGGAAATCCAAAAGGTTTCTGACACCGAATACCTCGTAACAGGAACTGCGAGCATCGACAAGGTGTATGAAGAACTCGATATTGACAAGGAATTTGATGTATTCACTGTCAGTGGCTGGATTATGGGAATTCTTGAACGTGTACCAAAAGAGGGCGATCATTTCGTCTCAGACGGACTTGATGTAACTGTATTGAAAATGGCAGACCGCAGAGTCGACAAAGTACGGATTGTGCGGCTCCCCAAAGAAGAAAACGAACAGTAAGCGATTGATATGATTTGCATACAAAAACGGATCGAACATCTCGATCCGTTTTTGTATGTTCTATATCTCACTTTCGCATGGCTCTGAATGGTTACAAAAATTTTATAATCTGACACGTAGCGCAAATGACCTTCTCTATGGTATCATGGAATCATAACCAACTTAAAAGGAGGTCTGCCTGTTGCTTAAATTTCACCGAACAAATCTACAGGAAAAACTGATGGAAGCCCTGAAAGCAGTTCTGCCGATTATCGTTATTGTTTTGCTTCTTGGCTTCACGCTTGCCCCTCTTCCGTCCGGTGTTCTGACATCATTTCTGATCGGATCTGTTCTTTTGATTCTTGGCATGATGTTTTTTACCCTCGGAGCGGATCTGTCCATGACAACCATCGGCGAACGCGTGGGAACTGCCATGACGCGTTCCCGGAAACTACAGATTGTTCTGCCCCTGTCTTTCTTTCTTGGATTCATCATTACTATCTCAGAACCGGATCTGCAGGTGCTGGCCGAACAGGTTCCTTCGGTTCCAAACTCTGTGCTGATTCTGGTGATTGCCTGCGGCGTCGGTCTTTTTCTGGTCGTCGCATTACTTCGCATGCTGATTGGTATCTCACTTTCCCGGCTTTTAATTTTCTTTTACCTGATCGTATTTCTTCTCGCCTTCTTTGTCCCCGACAACTTTCTGGCCGTTGCATTTGATGCGGGCGGTGTCACAACGGGTCCCATGACAGTTCCCTTTATCATGTCCCTCGGTGTCGGCATTGCTGCAATTCGAAGCGATAAACATGCTGCCGATGACAGTTTCGGACTTGTCGCTCTCTGCTCCATCGGCCCTGTGCTCTCGGTTCTTCTTCTGGCACTGATCTTTTCCCCGGAAGGAACCTATCTCATGCCCTCTGTTGCGGAACCGGCGGATTCTATCGCACTCTGGCAGATGTTTTATCGTGAGTTTCCTTCCTATATGAAAGAAATTGCGATTGCACTGCTCCCTATCATCGCATTTTTTGCTGTCTTTCAGATTGCTGTCTTAAAACTTGATCAAAAAACACTGGTGCGCATTATCATTGGTCTGGTTTACACGTATGTCGGTCTTGTTCTTTTCCTGACAGGTGTAAATGTCGGCTTTATGCCGGCCGGTATCCTTCTTGGCGAGCTTTTGATGTCACTTTCCTGTAAATGGCTCATCGTTCCCGTCGGCACACTCATCGGCTACTTTATCGTTATGGCCGAGCCTGCTGTTCACGTTCTGACACAACAGGTCGAGGAGATCACATCCGGCTCGATCCCCGCTTCTGCCATGCGCTACAGTCTCTCCATCGGTGTCGCCGTCTCTGTCGGTCTTTCCATGATCCGCGTTCTGGCCGGATTTTCGATCCTCTGGTTCCTGATCCCGGGCTACGGACTGGCACTGAGTCTTTCTTTCCTTGTGCCGAAAATTTTTACTGCGATTGCTTTTGACTCCGGCGGTGTTGCATCCGGCCCGATGACCACAACGTTTCTTCTTCCCTTTGCCATCGGTGCGTGCAGTGCTGCCGGCGGAAGCATCGTCTCTGACGCATTTGGCATTGTCGCTATGGTTGCCATGACACCGCTGATCACAATTCAGGTTCTCGGTGTGGTTTACCGGTTCGGTACACGGCACACCACGAAGGAGGAACCATCCCTTACCACCTGGGATATTCAGCATGATTTTGAAATTATGGAACTGTAAATACCGCATCAAAAGGAGGAACTTCGGATGCATCCATTTTATCTTATGCTCACTGTGGCAGACCGCAGACTGGGCGAAAAATATCTGAATTTTTATCTGGAACACCAGATTGACATTCAGTTTGTCACTCTGGGACGTGGTACCGTCAGGGATGACATGCTGGACTATTTTGGTCTGGAAAGCCATGAGAAAGCGATCCTCTTTTCCCTCATCTCACTGGAACAGTGGCTGGAAATCCAGCATGGTTTGTGGAAACAGCTTCATATTGACATTCCCGGAACGGGAATCGCATTTCTCATCCCCTTAAGCAGTATCGGCAGTCGTGGACTGTTTACCTATCTCTCCCAGAAACTGAACGTTGAACCGAATAAGGAGGAAACCATCTTGCAAAATACAGAATATGAAATGATTGTAGCCGTCACAAACCAGGGATATACCGAACCTGTCATGCAGGCAGCACGCAGCGCAGGCGCTGGCGGTGGCACAGTAATCCATGCAAAAGGCACTGGTATGGAGGGTATGGGAAAATTCTTTGGTGTTACACTCGCTGCTGAAAAAGAAATGATCTTTATTGTCACAGAAACTGCAAAGAAGAAACAGATCATGCAGACCATTATGGAACAGGCCGGCATGACCACAAAAGCAAAAACCATTCTCTTTTCCCTGCCGGTCACCCATGTATGCGGTCTTACGCCATCGGATGCGTTTTCTCCACTCGATACTTCTTCGGTGACATCCCATACCGCTCCTTGAAAATCCGATGAAAATAACTCATATTCTCATACCCGACCCGCTCACTGATGTCCGCCACGGAAAGTCTCGTTGTCTCCAACAGGTAGGCAGCCTGGATCAGGCGCTTGTTCTGTACAAGCTCGGTATAATTCTTTCCGGTCAGGCGGCGGATCATACGGCTTAAGGTATAAAAATCGTAGTGAAGTTCTTCCGAAAGCTCCAAAAGGCTCCCTTCGCGGTAATGCTCCTCTATGTAGCGGTATACACCGAGCAGCATCTCCTGCTCAAAATACTGCTCCCCCACCTGTACACGGTCGGTATAGTTCATAAGCTGCAAAAATAAAAGCCCCATCGTAATCTGATTGATGCTCCGCTTATTGCTCTGATGATGCAGTAATGTCCAGACAAGGTTTTCGATCAGATTCTGCACCGGAAGAACATCCGCGATTTTGTAATGCAGATAGCAAAGCGGTGCCTCCCCACTTTTCAGACAACCGACAATAAAATCCTTCAGCTGATTCTCTTCCGTCCCAATCATCTGCAGCGTCTGGTCGAAAAATTCCGGCAGAATCAAAAAGTTGACCGCGATATCGTCACGTCCCGCCGGTTCAATTTCCTGTACTGCGCTCTGATTCAGAATCAGCAGCTCTCCCGTTTTTAACTCGATCCGATCCCCGTTGATCGTATGAACGGTGCTTCCCTGACACATGTAAATCATCTCGACATAATTGTGACTGTGTGCCGGGAAACGGATAAACCGCGTATGTGGCCGGATGTCAATCAATTTTCCCCGCTCCAGCAGCTTTCCCGCATCCATCACAAACTTCTGCCCGCTCGAATACCGCTCTTTTTCTACTTCTGTCTTTCCGTCCAGAATCGCCTGCTCCTCCTCGGTGATCCGGGACAGCTCTGCTATAATTTCCTGTTTCACGATGATTCCTCACATTTTTCACGTTTTTTCTGCTTTCTATTATATTCCATTCTGATGCAAATAAGCAATGTACTTTTTCTTCTCGCTTTCTGATAAATATTCTTTTCCTACGCAGAAAAACAGCAAGTACTACACTGCCAAGTGAAGCGTAACGAAGATTCTCTCTTTACAATTTCACTTTCTTAAAGTATACTTTAAGAAGTTATTCTACTATTCAAACTCTATCGTTCAAGGAGGTTTTTTCATGGACCAGCAGACCTATACCATTCGTGAAATATCCGAGCGTTTTGGGCTTCCGGCTTCGA
>OLGM01000099.1_pt1 | contig 63537 bp, 63 predicted proteins | sample 1606001 | NCBI WGS metagenome assembly OLGM01 (sample SAMN03283294) | human gut metagenome | biome: human-associated habitat; material: feces | host: Homo sapiens | place: Peru | collected 2012
ATGTCCGCATCCCCGAACCGGATGCTGCCGGTCTGCACGTCCCAGAAGCGCATCAACAGCCGCAGCAGGGTACTTTTGCCGCTGCCGGAGCGCCCGGTGATGCCCACGATCTTTTTCTCCGGGATGGTCAGGCTGATCTCCCGCAGCACCTGCTCCCCCGCGTAGCCAAAGCTGACGCAGCGCACCTCGGCACCCGCAAAGGGGGTGTTTTCGCCGTCGGTCACCTCGGGGGTCACCGGTGCTTCGTCCAGCAGCGCCAGCACGCGGTCTGCGCTGGCAAATACCTGCGTCAGCCCTGCGCCAAGGTTCGCCAGCGCCACCACCGGCCCGAAGGAGCTGAGAGCGGTCAGGGTGCACACCAGCACCCCCTGCGCCGCCAGCTCACCGCGCTGGTAGAGCCACAGGCTCACGCCCAGCACCGCCAGCGTGGTGAATAAAATCAGCGTGTTGGTCACCGCTACGATGAGCCCCTCGCGGTACTTCAGCGCCGTCTGCTTTGCGCCCAGCGCCTCGCTGTGGGCGGTGATGCCCGCTGCCCGGGCGGCGGTGTCCTGATACTGCAAGGTGTCCCGCAGGCCGCGCAGACTTTCCAGCACATAGCTGTTGGTATCCGCCAGCGCCTGCCGGTATTCCCGGGCAACGGCCTGTCCACGCTTTGCGCTCCACATCGGCAGCGCTGCACCCACCAGCAGATAACCCGCCAGCAGCGCCAGCGCGGGCAGGATGTGCCAGTGCGCGGTAAAGGCGGTCATGCCTGCCACCCAGAGCACGGCGATGCACACCGGCGAGATGGTGTGGGCGTAGAACACCTCCAGCGCCTCGATGTCGGCGGTGATGAGGGAGATCAGGTCGCCCCGGTCGCGGCCCTCCAGCTTTGCGGGGGTCAGGCGGCGCAGCGCGCCGAACACCTTATCCCGGATGAGCGCCAGCAGCCGGAAGGCGATATAGTGGTTGGAGGCCTGCTCCGCATAGCGCAGCACGCCGCGCAGCAGGGCGAACACCAGAATGCACCAAACGGCCGTACCCACGGTGGGCAGCGGACCTTGCAGCCCGGCAGCGGTCAGGATGGCAAAGCCGCCGAAAAGGGTGATGAAGGTGGCGCAGAAATGCCCCGCCACGCCCATGACGATAGCTGCCACCATGATAGGCAGCATGGGCTTTACCAGCACGATCAGCCGCGCCACAATGGCGGCGGAGGTGCGATGGTTCGTTGTTTTATGCATCAGGCATCCTCCTTTGCAAGGGTCTCCAGCTGCTTCTGGGCGGTGTACAGGCGGCAGTAAGCGCCCCCCTGCGCCAGCAGCTGCGCGTGGGTGCCGTGCTCTGCAATGCTGCCGTTTTCCAGCACATAGATGCAGTCGCTGTCCACCACGTTTGCCAGCCGGTGGGAGATCAAAATCACCGTCTTTTTCCCCGCCAGACCCCGGATGGCCGCCATGATGTCGTTTTCGCTCTCGGCGTCCACATTGGAGGTCGCTTCATCGAAGAGGTAGATGGGGGTATCGTGCAGCAAAGCACGCGCCATGGCAAGGCGCTGCCGCTGCCCGCCGGAAAGGTTGCTGCCGCCCTCGTGCACGGCGGTCTGTAAGCCGTCCTGGCTGCGGCAGAAGTCCGCAAGGTTCACCTCTTCCAGCGCCACCCAGAGCTCGCTCTCGGTGGCCTGCGGCTTTGCCATGCGCAGGTTGTTTTCCACCGTACCTTTAAAAATGGTGGAGTCATGAGGCACGACCGTCAGCGTGCGCTGCCGTGCGGCCTGTTGCAGCTGCTGCACCGGCACGCCGCCCATGGTCACCCGGCCGGTATACCCGGTGCAGCGCCCCGCCAGCAGGGCGGCAATGGTGCTTTTGCCGCTGCCGGAAGCGCCCACCAGCGAGACAAAGCTGCCCTGCGGCACGGTAAAGGAAACGTCTTTCAGCACGGTGCGGCCGGTCTCGTAGCCAAAGGTGACCTTTTCCAGCGCCAGCGTGGTATCCGCCGGGGCATTCTGTGCGCCGTCCTGCGGCTCCTCGGCGGCCAGCAGACGGAAAATTTTCTCTGCCGAAGCTGCACCGTTCATGGCAATGTGGAAGTAGCTGCCCAGCAGCCGCAGCGGCAGGAAAAAGTCTGCCGCCAGCAGCAAAATGGTCAGGGTAGCGGTCAGCTCCAGCTGCCCCGCCGCAAAGGCTGCCACGGCGCTGATGATGCCCAGCCCCGCGCCGCCGTAGGCCATCAGATCCATCAGAGTAACCGAGTTCAGCTGCATGGTCAGCACCCGCATGGTGATCTTGCGGAAGCGCTCGGCTTCGGCGTTCATCTGCTCGTGCTTCCAGCCGTCAGCCTGATAAATTTTCAGGGTGGTCAGCCCCTGAATGTTCTCCAGAAAGCTGTCGCCCAGCGTGGTGTACTCGCTCCAGTAGCTGGCCAGCAGCTTTTTGGCAAACTTCTGCACCGCCACGATGGACATAGGGATCAGTGGCACGCAGCACAGCAGAATGACCGCCGACCGCGCGTGCACCCCCACCAGCAGCGCAAACAGGGTGACGGGTGCCAACAGGCTGTAGAACAGCTGCGGCAGATATTTTGCAAAATAGGTGTCGATCTGCTCCACACCCTCGCTGGCCAGCATGACCACCTCGCTGGTAGCTACTGTGGCGGTATAGCCGGGGCCAAGGCGGGTGAGTTTTTCGTAAATTTTGCTGCGCAGGGTGCGTTTGACATCCCGCGAGGCCTGATCGCTCATGCCGGAGGCCAGCATGGTAAAAGCAAAGCGCAGCGGCACCGTGCCAAGGCAGAGCAGGATATTCTGCCGCAGCGCGGCAGCGGTCAGGCTGCCCGCAAAGGCCGCCCCCACCAGCCGGGCGACCGCCCGGACAAAGATGATATTACACACCAGCCCCAGCCACTGGAACGCCACGTTTGCTCCCACATACCGCAGCGCCGCCCGGTCGAAGGACAGCAATTTTTTGTTTATCATGGGTGTTTCTCCTCTTCTCCTTTCACCATCCGCTCATAGTCGGCGGTAAAAAGGCGCTGGGGCAGGGCGCTGGTCATGGCAAGGGCGGCGTTCCACTTTTCCTCGCCTGTCAGCTCCCCGCTCACCGGCGGGAAGTGCGCCAGAATGGCGTCCAGCTCCTGCTGCACCCGCTTTGCCACCCAGATGCCGCGGTCGGTCAGGTAAATTTTACCGTAGTATTCCTTTACGATCATGCCCTGCTCCATGAGCAGGTTCAAAATGCGCACCACCGAGGGTTTTGTCACCCCCAGCTTTTCCGCAATGCTGCGGGAGCTGATGTCCAGATGGGTGCGGCTTACCTCATAGATGGCCAGCAGATAGCGCAGATGCGCTGCGGTCAGCTGCATACCGGTCACTCTCCTTTTTACGCGCCGGGGCCTGCCCGGTGTTATCATATGCTAACTTTATTTTGCTTAAAAAAGAGCGCGAGCCGAGAGGTTCAGCCCGCGCCCTTTGCGGATCATTTCAATGCTCAGTGACAGCCGCTGCAACCGCTGCAGCTGCCATTGCAGCCGCCTTCGCCACAGCCACTGCACCCACTGCAGCCGCCGCCATGCTTGTGGGAGTGCCATGTGATCCAGCCCACACCGCCAAACACGATGACTGCCACAATGATCGTGGGCAGATTAAAATTTGCAGCGAGGAATTCCATCATACAAAACACACCCTTTCACAATGTCATGCGGTTTGATTAAATCTTGGTCACGTCGATCTTGACTTCGTTGTTACCCGCATACTTATTGGGACGCACCAGCAGGTAGATGAACGCTGCCAGCACCACAATTGCCACCACGCTGAACAGGCCGAAGTGCACTTCACCGGTAATCAGGCCGCCCAGCTGGTACACGACCAGAGCAGAGCAGTAAGCCAGCAGGCACATATAACCGATGGCGATACCAGTCCACTTGCCGTTATTCATCTCGCGCTTGATGGCGCCCATCGCAGCAAAGCAGGGGGCGCACAGCAGGTTGAAGATCATGAAGGCGTAAGCCGACAGAGCGGTGTAGTCCTTCGCAACAGCAGCCCAGATCTCGTCGCCGTTCTCAGACAGCTCGCCGCCGAAGTGATACAGAACACCGAAGGTACCAACCACGTTCTCCTTTGCAATCAGGCCGGAGACGGAAGCGACGGTTGCACGCCAGTTGCCGAAGCCCAGAGGTGCAAAGATCCATGCGACCTTGGTAGCGATAGCAGCCAGCACGGAGTTGTCCTGATCCTCGACCATACCGAAGGCACCGTTCTCGAAGCCGAAGCCCTGCATAAACCACAGCACAACGGTAGCGAGCAAAATCACAGAGCCTGCGCGCTTGATGAAGGACCAGCCGCGCTCCCAAGTTGCCCGCAGCACGTTGCCCCATGCGGGCACATGGTAGGCGGGCAGCTCCATCACGAAGGGAGCGGGATCACCTGCGAAGAGCTTGGTCTTTTTCAGCATGATGCCGGAGCAGATGATGGCTGCCATGCCGATGAAGTAGGCAGACACTGCCACCAGCGAGGAGCCGCCGAACATTGCACCGGCGATCAGGCCGATGATGGGCATCTTTGCGCCGCAGGGGATAAAGCAGGTGGTCATGATGGTCATGCGGCGGTCACGCTCGTTCTCGATGGTACGGCTTGCCATAACGCCCGGCACGCCGCAGCCGGTGCCCACCAGCACCGGGATAAAGCTCTTGCCGGAAAGGCCGAACTTGCGGAAGATACGGTCCATGATAAAGGCCACGCGGGACATATAGCCCACGTCCTCCAGAATGGACAGCAGGAAGAACAGCACCAGCATCTGGGGCACAAAGCCCAGCACCGCGCCCACACCGGCCACGATGCCGTCCATGATCAGGCCGTACAGCCAGCCCGCCACGCCGATGCTCTCCAAAAAGCCGCCCAGCGCATTGGGAACGATCTCACCGAACAGGACATCGTTGGTCCAGTCGGTGGCAAAGGTACCGATGGCCCAGCCGCCGTCCGCAATGGAGGTGCCCATGGACAGGGAGTACATCAGGTACATCACCACTGCAAAGATGGGCAGTGCCAGCACACGGTTGGTAACGAACCGGTCGATCTTATCGGAAACGGTCAGGTGCTCCACGCGGGCCTTCTTCTTGACAGCCTTGCCCACCACGGTGTTGATGTATGCATAGCGCTGGTTGGTGATGATGCTCTCGGCGTCATCGTCCATCTCTTTTTCGCAGTCCTGAATGTGCTCGTCGATGTGATCCATCAGGGTCTTGTCCAGCTTCAGCTCATCCTGCACCTTGTCGTCGCGCTCGAACAGCTTGACGGCGTACCAGCGCAGGAAGCGGTCATCCACCTTGCCCTGAATGGACTCTTCAATGTGGGCAATGGCGTGCTCCACGCTGCCGGTGAACACATGGGGCAGCTCGCCGGTCTTGGCGGCCTTGGCAGCGGCTACCGCAGCCTTGGCGGCGGTCTCGGTGCCCTCGCCCTTCAGGGCGCTGATCTCCACTGCCTGACAGCCCAGCTCTGCGCTCAGCTTCTTCAGGTCGATCTTATCGCCGTTCTTGCGCACCAGATCGATCATGTTCACAGCCATCACCACCGGGATGCCCAGCTCGATCAGCTGGGTGGTCAGGTAGAGGTTGCGCTCGATGTTGGTGCCGTCGATGATGTTCAGGATGGCGTCGGGCTTCTCCTTTACAAGGTAAGTACGGGAGACAACTTCCTCCAGCGTGTAGGGGGACAGCGAGTAGATGCCAGGCAGATCCTGAATGATCACGTCCTTGTCGCCCTTGAGTTTGCCTTCCTTTTTTTCCACAGTAACGCCGGGCCAGTTGCCCACATACTGGTTGGAGCCGGTCAGGTTGTTGAACAGGGTCGTTTTGCCGCAGTTCGGGTTGCCGGCCAGTGCAATTTTAATGCTCATTGCGGATACCTTTCCTCCCTTTGGTCTTATCAGACCACTTCGATCATCTCAGCGTCGGCCTTGCGCACGCTCAGCTCGTAGTTGCGCACGGTCAGCTCCATGGGGTCGCCCAGCGGCGCCACCTTGCGCACATAGATCTGCACACCCTTGGTGATGCCCATATCCATGATGCGGCGCTTCACCGGGCCTTCGCCGTGCAGCCGTGCCACGGTGGCGGTCTCGCCCACCTTTACGTCTTTCAGTGTTTTCATCGTACTCGTTCCTCCCTTGCAGTATTTCATGCAGCACCGGGAAGGCGCTGCTCAGGACACCATGATGCGGCTTGCCATGGTCTTATCCAGTGCCAGACGGCTCTGCTTGACCTGCACGATCAGGTTGCCCGCGATCTCGTTGACCACGGTCACCTCGCTGCCAACCACGAACCCCAGCTCGGCCAGATGCAGCCGCACCTCGTCCTTGCCGCTGATCCTGCGGATGGTGACGGTCTCGCCTGCTTTTGTCATCGTCAAAGGCATCATCGCTGTGCTCCCCTTCCCTTGAAAAATATGTGATGCTGCGGTGGTTAGTCAGCCGTAACTATCAGCGTAGATAGTTTACCGCTGCTAACCCGGCTTGTCAATAGATTTTTCATATCTTACAGTTAGTTTATATAAACAAACAAATTTTATGCTGGCATCGCCCCGCATTTTTATCAAAATCATCAATGACTAACTCCATTTCTTGAGTTAATGTTAGCTATTGCTTACATTTTCATGGACTGTTTTGCGGTTTTATAGGGCAGGGTGACGATGGAATAACCCTCTCAGGCGCTCCCGAAGGGCGAGGGTTAACCCCTTCCGTCATCGCCTACGGCGATGCCACCTTCCCCAAGGGGACGGCTTCAGCGGCGGCGGGAAAGTTTGCGGCAGCGCCAAAAGGCTCCCCCTTGGGGGAGCTGGCGCGTTAGCGCCTGAGGGGGTGCCCCCGGAAGCAAACTCCCCCAGTCGCCTACGGCGACAGATTCCCCTTTTTGTCACCTGCGGTGACATCTTCCCCCGGCCGGGGGAAGTCGGCCTCTGGGATGGGGCCTTTGGCATGACGGCAAAGTTTCCGGCTAAAGCACAAAGTGTGCGGGCGCGCCAGAGGCTCCCTCCTAGAGGGAGCTGGCAAAGCCGTCAGGCTTTGACTGAGGGAGTTCGTCCCCCCCAAACGCACGACCGCCCGGCGCAGGGGTCAAAGCTGCGCCGGGCGGTCATGTGTAAAAAGGAGGATCACTCTCTCCTATGTCGGATGCATAGGAGAGTTGCCAGGATAAAAGAGAGTATTTGAAAAGAGAATAGCAATTTTTCAGGCGGCGACCGCCAGTTTTAAAATGGGCGTGCCGCTGTGGAACAGCCGCAGATACACCGCCGTGCACTTGGCCAGCTGGTCAAAGTGCTGCTGGGCGGCGGCCGGGTCGCCGTAGGATTTCCAGCACCCACAGCAGGTAAAGCACTTGCCCCGGTGCCGGATAAAGCCCTCCACATCTTCCAGCGGATAACCCAGAAATACCCCGATCTCGTGGGGGAAATCCGCCGCCTCTGCCGCGCAGCACAGCCGCAGGCTGAGCTGGTCGAGCAGCGCGCCGCAGTCCGCTGCATCCTCCGGCAGACGGTAGCCCTCCCGGGCTAAAAAGCCGCGCACGGCGGCATCTGCCAACACGGTTTGCAGTTTGGCGGCGCGGTAGACGTACACCAGATACTGCCGGGTGGCGATGCACCCCCGCAGCACCCGCACCTGCAGGCCCTTGGGGTTCAGCTGGGCGTTCCAACCCACCACCCGCCGGGCAAGGTCGGCACGGTCGCGCGTTTCGTAGCGGAACAGCCCCGCAGGTTTCAGCCCCGCCAGTACCGGGGCACATTGTTCGATCATTACGGTCTCAAAATCACGCTCCATGGCGGTTCTCCTTTGGCGGCGGTGTCGGGGTCAGTGTGCCCCGGATGCCGGGCCGTTATAAGTAAGACGCAGCTAACCTTGACCTCAAAAAAGAAGCAGCACGCCCGGTCTGCGGGCACTGCCGATGGGGTCTTATGTGGTTAGTTATTTCTAACGCCAGTAGTGTACCACAACGTAGTGGGGCGTGTCAAGCCTTTCCGGCAAAAAAGTTATTCATGGCAAACCACGCCCGCGCTACCCTTCCGGCGACAGTCGTGGTATAATGGGGATATTATCAGGTCTGCCCCTTGGGCGCACCCTGCCAAGGAGGATTTCCCCCATGCCCACACCCATCACCGCGTCCACCCTGTCTGCGCTGCTTAGCGCCGCGCTGGCGCAAAAGCCCACCCGCCCGCTGGTGCTGGCGCTGGACGGCCGCTGCGGCAGCGGCAAAACCACCCTTGCAAACGCGCTGGCGGCGCAGTTTCCCGGCTGCACCCTGCTGCGCACGGACGATTTCTATCTGCCGCTCGCCCAGCGCATCCCGGACTGGGCGCACACCCCCTGCGCCAACATGGACCTTACCCGTCTGCGGGACGAGGCGCTGCGCCCTGCCTACGCGGGGCAGACGGTGGCCTACCGGGCGTATAGCTGCCGGGAGGGGGCTTACCTGCCCCCGGCGCAGCTGCCCGCGCAGCCGCTGGTAATTTTAGAGGGCAGCTACAGCCACCACCCGCTGCTGCGCCCCTACGAGACGCTGCGGGTATTCGTGACCTGCTCAAAGCCCGAGCAGACCCGGCGCTTACAAGCGCGGGAGGGCGCCCGCTACGCGGATTTTGCCGCCCGGTGGATCCCGCTGGAGGAGGGGTATTTTGCGCAGCACGGCATTGAGGCTGCTGCAGATTTTGTGGTGGATACCACCGCAGGCGGAACGATTTGAAATGGCTTCCGCTATCGGATTGCGGCACCCAGCATTCGCATCGTGCCTTGGGCGGCACTCGCGTCTTGCTGGCCGCTGCCCCAACAACTCCTCTCTGTTTCCGCCGCTGGCGTGCCCGCAAACTTTGCACTTTAACCGGAAACTGTACCGTCATGCTAAAGGCCCCATCCCAGAGGGGGCTGGCATCGCGTAGCGATGACTGGGGGAGTTTACTCCCGGAGGCCACCCCTTCAGGCGCTAACGCGCCAGCTCCCCCGAGGGGGAGCCTTTGAGCTCCGCTGGGAACTTTGCCGTCACCGCAATAAGCCGTCCCCTTGAGGGATGACTTCCCCCGCTCCGGGGGAAGATGTCGCGCAGCGACAAAAGGGGGAGTGTGGCTTGACGCGAAGCGGCAAGACGGAAGGGGTAACTGCCGGGAAAGCAAGCGTTGCACTTGAACCAAAAACTCCCCCTGCACCGTGAGATGCAGGGGGAGTTTAAATTTACAGTCTGTTACTTATTCTTGTACATATCCTGATAGTAGTTCTGGTAGTCGCCGCTGGTGACGTGCTCCATCCACTCCTCGTGGTTCAGGTACCAGTCAATGGTCAGCACGATGCCCTTCTCAAAGGGAGTCTCGGGGTACCAGCCCAGATCGTTCTTGATCTTGGTGGGGTCGATGCCGTAGCGGCGGTCGTGGCCCAGACGGTCGGCGACGTGCTTGATCAGCTCCTCGCTGATGCCCTCGTCCTGCAGACGGTCGTGCAGCTGGCTGATGATGGTCTTGACGATGAAGATGTTGGGGCGCTCGTTGTGGCCGCCCACGTTGTACACCTCGCCGATCTTGCCGCCGTTGGCCACCATATCAATGGCCTTGCAGTGATCCTCCACATACAGCCAGTCGCGGATCTGCATACCGTCGCCGTAGACGGGCAGCTGCTTGTGGTGCTTGACGTTGTTGATCATCAGGGGGATCAGCTTCTCCGGGAACTGGTAGGGGCCGTAGTTGTTGGAGCAGCGGGTAATGTTCACCGGCATGCCATAGGTGTCGTGGAAGGCCATAACGAACATATCGGCGCTGGCCTTGGAGGAGGAGTAGGGGCTGTGGGGGCACAGCGGGGTGGTCTCCATAAAGAAACCGTCTGCGCCCAGAGCGCCGTACACCTCATCGGTGGACACCTGCAGGTACTTCTTGCCCTCTTTCCAAGTCTTGGCATCGGCGTCGTACCATGCCTCCTTGGCGCGCTGCAACAGGTTGACGGTGCCCATCACGTTGCTCTGCACAAAGATTTCGGGGTTCTTGATGGAGCGGTCCACATGGCTCTCGGCGGCAAAGTTGATGACGTAGTCGAAATCGTACTTTGCAAACAGGCTCTCCACAAGCTCCTTATCGCAGATATCGCCCTGCACGAACACATGGCGGGGGTCGCCCTCCACGTCCTTCAGGTTTTCCAGATTGCCTGCGTAGGTCAGCTTATCCAGATTGACCAGCAGGATCTCCGGGTATTTTTTGAGCATATAGTGCACAAAGTTGGAACCGATAAAACCGGCACAGCCGGTGATCAGATAGGTTTTCATAGGTCAGTATTCCTCTTTATTCAGTTGTTGTTTTCCCCGGACTGCGGGCGGGCTGCGGCGCGGGCGCGTTCCTCCTCGGCGCAGCAGTATTTTGCCACAAGGTAGAGGTTCTTGTTCATACTGTTCATGGTCTTGCCCATGGCTTTGGTGTATGCTTCCAGCCCTTTGTTCATGCTGTGAATTTCTTCATAGGTGGCTTGGGTGTACCGCGCAAGACCCTCGCTCATGTTGCTGAGCTCCTTGTGGGTCTCTTTGGTGTACTCCACCAGTTCCGCAAAGGCGTACAGCGCCCATGCAAGGAACATTTGCAGCACCCACAGCACCACAGCAGCCACCAGCCCCAGCACGATGGCTGAAAACTGGCTGAAGGGCTTCAGCATTTCATGGACCGAACCGCACAGCATGGCCGCAAGCGCAAACGACAGCACGCACTGCACCTTTGCAAAGATCTTTAATATCTTGACAGATCTACTAAAAATCGCATCAAACATGATACATCCTCAGTTCTTCCGCAGGGGGTGTTCTAGAAGTTGTTTTCGTAAGCAGGGTGCTTATGAAAACGGCTTATTACTTCATGCCGTTTTCGCCGTCCCAATGGGCGAAGAAGCAGGCCAGAGCGTCCTTCCAGTCGCGGACATCGTTGCCCACGGTGCAGCGCAGCATCCGGTTGTCCAGTGCGCTCCACTTGGGGCGGTCGGCGCTGTCCGGGTGCTTTGCCTTGTACTCCTCGCTGGTGCAGGGAGCAACAGTGGCCTCCACGCCGGAAAGGCGGATGATCTCGGCAGCAAAATCGTACCAGGAGCAAATGCCCTCGCCGGTGCAGTGGTACAGGCCGTACTCGTGGGTCACGCACAGCTGCAAGATCTCGTGGGCAAGGTCGGCTGCGTTGGTGGGGTTGCCGCACTGGTCGTTGACCACTTCCAGCTTGCCGAACTTTTTGCCGGCATTCACGATGGTCTTGACAAAGTTTTTGCCGTAGTAGCTGTACAGCCATGCGGTGCGCACGATGAAGTGGCGGTGGCAGAACCGTTCCACATACTTTTCGCCCATGAGCTTGGTAGAGCCGTAGGCGCTGATGGGCCCGGGCAGGGTGGCTTCATCCTGCGGGATGCCGCCGTTTTCCCGGCCGGAGAACACATAGTCGGTGGAAACGTGCACCAACCGTGCGCCGGTCTTTTCGGCAGCCTGCGCCAGATTGCGGGGGCCGAGGGCGTTTGCCTTAAAGGCATCGTCGTGGTGCACCTCGCACCCGTCCACGTTGGTGTAGGCGGCGCAGTTGATGATGATATCCGGGCGGTTGCGCCGCACGAACTCGTCCACCATCTTGTAGTTGGAGATATCCAGCTCCGGCAGATCCACCGGGATCACCGTAGCGTTGAGCAGCTTTTCGGGGATGGGACCCAGCTCGCTGCGGCCCTCCTGCAGCTGCTTGAGCAGCTCTGTGCCCAGCTGCCCCTTGCAGCCTGTGACAATGATTTTCATATCAATGTGCCTTTCCTTATGCTTAGTAGCGCAGTTTGCCGTCGGCCACGTTCTTCAGGTGCTGGCCGTAGGGGCTCTTGCCGTAGCGCTCGGCGCTTTCCAGCAGGGTGTCACGGTCGATCCAGCCGTACTTGAAGGCGATCTCCTCCGGTGCGCTGATCTTGATGCCCTGACGCTTTTCGATCATGTGCACAAAGTCGGCAGCCTCCACAAGGCTTTCCATCGTGCCGGTGTCCAGCCATGCAAAGCCGCGGCCCAGCAGCTGCACGTCCAGCTCGTCCTTCTTCAGGTACATATCGTTCAGGGTGGTGATCTCCAGCTCGCCGCGGGCAGAGGGCTTTACCTGCTTTGCCATCTCCACCACTTCCTTGTTGTAGAAGTACAGGCCGGTGATGGCGTAGTTGGACTTGGGATGCTGGGGCTTTTCCTCCACGCTGAGCACCTTGCCGTCCTTGTCGAACTCCACGATGCCAAAGCGCTCGGGGTCCTGCACATAGTAGCCGAACACGGTGCAGCGGCCTTTGTTCTCTGCGTTGGCCACAGCGCTCTTGAGCAGCTTGGAGAAGCCGTTGCCGTAGAAAATGTTATCGCCCAGGATCATGGCGCAGCAGTCGTCGCCAATAAATTCTTCGCCCAGAATAAAGGCCTGTGCCAGACCATCCGGGGAGGGCTGCACCTTATACTGCAGATGGATGCCATACTGGCTGCCATCGCCCAGCAGCGCCTCAAAGCGGGGCGTATCGGTAGGGGTAGAGATGATCAGGATATCCTGAATGCCCGCCAGCATAAGGGTGGACAGCGGATAGTAGATCATCGGCTTGTCGTAGACCGGCAGCAGCTGTTTGCTGGTGACCATGGTCAAAGGATAGAGCCGTGTGCCGGCACCGCCGGCGAGAATAATGCCTTTCATACTTGTGCACTCCTTTTTTCTTATAAAAAGATGTGCAGCTTAATTCAAAGCGGAGCTGCGTCCGCTGTAAACAATTTTGGGTCTGCCGCGTCTGCATTTTTGCAAAAGACGATAGCAGTACACTTTATTTTACTATGAAAGCACGCAAAATGCAAGAGGTGGAAAAGGCAGAAAGCGGCGTGCCGTCGGCACGCCGCTTTCTGCAAATCCAAAACAATCCTTTTTCGTCCCCACTCACCACACAAAGCCCCACTTGGAAAAATAGCGCATCAGGCTGCGCAGCTGCCACAGAAAGGGCTTCAGGCTGCGGTGCGCCGCGCGGTGCCATGCGTGGATGGCGGTGTACTGGGGCACCAGATACGCCTTGCCCTGCGTGCGCATCTTCTGGGTAAGGTCGGCGTCCTCCACATACATGAAGTACCCCTCGTCAAAGCCGCTCACTGCCTTGAAGGCGGCAGTGTCCACCGCCGAAAAGCTGCCGGTGCAGAATTCAATTTCGGTGGGCTTTGTCAGATCTTTGTCTGCCATCAGGTAGCGGTCGTTGTACTTTGCCCAGAAGCGCAGACAGGGCAGCTGACGGTAGACCATGGCGCGCACGTTGCACCGGCGCAGCGGCAGCTGCTGGGGTGTGCCGCCCGGGAAGGTAAGCCCCGGGCGGGTCATCACCACGCCGGGGTGCGCCGCCATCCAGTCGGCAAGGTCGCTCAGGGTATCCGCTGTCAGCTGGATATCCGGGTTGAGGATAAAGTGCACCCGGCTGTGCAGCAGCGAAAGCACCGTGTTGTGCCCGGTGCCAAAGCCGCCGTTCTCCATCCGGCAGAGCACCTGCACGGTCTGCCCGGGGGCGGTGCGCAGGGTACCGTCCTTTGCGGCGGCGGTCAGCTTCTGGCCGCTGCCGTCCGGGCTTGCGTTATCCACCAGATATAAGGTAAGCGGGTAGCGGCGGGTGCAGTCCAGCACGGTCTGGGCGGCTCTGATGGCCTCCTCCGCGCCGTTATACACCACGATACAGGCCGAAAGCTCCATCTGCGTTCCCCCTTTCGTTTCGGTTTGGGGTGAAGGCTCACTCCAGCGGCTTGATGTCAAAGCTGAAGTCCTCCTTCATCAGGTCAAAGTTGGGGTTCATGCAGGGGTCGCCCGCAGCCAGCTGCTTTGCCCACCGCTTCTGGAAGCGCTCCACCTCGGAGGCAAAGCGCTTGCGCTTTGCAGGGCTTTCGTCCAGCCCGCGGCTCTTGCTCTCGTAGTGGTACAGCTGGGCAAAGGGGGTGAACACGTTGGTGTAGCCGGCCTCCCGCACGCGCACGCAGAAGTCCACATCGTTGAAGGCCACGGCGAAGCTCTCGTCCAGCCCATCCACCTGCTCGTATACGTCCTTGCGCACCATCAGGCAGGCGGCGGTCACAGCGTACACGTCCTGCGCGTAAGAGAGCCGTCCCATATAGCCGGGGTGTCCCACGGGGAAGTTCTTGTGCATGTGCGCCGCCAGCGTCAGGAAACCGAAGCCGATGCCCGCGTGCTGGATAGTGTTGTCCGGGTAGAGCAGCTTTGCGCCCACGCAGCCCACGCGGTCCTGCTGGGCGTACATGACCATCTCCTCCATCCAGCGGGGAGAGATGACCTCGGTATCGTTGTTGAGCAGCAGCAGGTACTCGCCGGTGGCAGCCTTTGCGCCAAAGTTGTTCAGGGCGCTGTAATTGAAGCCGGTGCCCTGCCATGTGAGCACATGCAGGGTGTCCGGGTGCTCCTTTTGCAGCTGCTCATAGCAACGGAAGGTGGCAGGCTCCTTGCTGTTGTTCTCAATGATGATGACTTCAAAATCCGGGTAGGTGGTCTTGCGGTAGATGGACTCCACGCACACCCGCAGGTCGCCCGAATGGTCGCAGCTGGGGATCAGCACGCTGACCCGCCCGGGCTTTGTGATGGTGTAATCGGTCTTGTAGAAGCCCGGGGTATTGGGCACCATGGTCACCGCGTCCACCGGCACGCCCATGCGGTCGTAGTGGGCGCGCAGCGCCTTCATGGCTGCTTCCAGACAGTAGGTCTTGGCAGAGATGTTGCTGGCCACGCTGGCCGGGCTGGAACGCCAGTAGTAGAGCAGGTGCGGGATGTGCACGATCTTTTCTGCCTGCTCGGTCAGACGCAGGTAGAGGTCGTAATCCTGACTGCCGTTGAACTCTGCCCGCTCGTCGCCGCCCACCTTTGCCAGCAACGCCGCGCTGAACACGCTCAGGTGGCAGATATAGTTGTTGGAGCGCAGGTTGTCCAGCATATAATCCGGCTTGAAGTGGTAGACCGTCAAATGGTCGATGTCCCCTTCAAAGGTCACTTCGTCCGTGTACACAAAGTCCGCGCCCTGCTTGGCAATGGCTTCTGCCACATACCACAGCGCGCAGGGGTGCAGGATGTCGTCATGGTCCAGCAGGGCGATATACTCGCCGGTGGCAAGGGCAAAGCCCTGATTGGTGTTGCCCGCAATGCCCTCGTTGCTGTCCAGTTTCCGGTAGCGGATGCGGCTGTCGGTGCGGGCGCGCTCCTGCACGAGGGCACCCACGTCCGCGTCCTGTCCGGCATCCACCATGCACAGCTCCCAGTTGCGGTAGGTCTGGTTCTGCACCGAGTCCAGCAGCTCCACCAGAAAATCATGGGGGGTGTTGTACAGCGGCACCACGATGCTGATGCGCGGTGCCGCGGGCTGGTCTGCGGCCTGCCGCACCAGCAATTCCACGTCCGCAAAGCGGTCGGCGGGCATGGTCTTACCCGGGAACAGCTTTTTGTACTCCTTTTTCGCCTTGGCCTGTGCCTTTACACCCGCAAAACCCACCCGGCGCAGAGTGGCAAAAAAGACGAACAGTGGGAAAGTATGCCACAGCTGGCGGCACTTGCTTACCAGATACCGCAGCGGCCAGCTGGCCTTCCAGAAGGTGGAGTTGACCACGCTGTTCAGGGTCTTTTCCAAGTCCTGCTCATGGCTGCGGCTCAGGGAAAGGTCGCTGCGCAGTCGCTCCAGCTGAGCAGCCTGCTCGGCGGCGGTGCGCTCAGCCAGCAGGGTGCGCTCCCGCAAGATGTCCAGCTGCTGCTCGTAGCCGTTTTCCAGTTCCGGCAGCTCCGGGGCGTCCATGCGGCAGAACAGCGCCGTCAGCTGCTCCTTGCCGTGATCCTTCCACGCAAGCTCCCGGCAGAAACCCTGCGCGGCAAGCTGCTTTGCGCAGTCTGCCATCCCGGCGTACTCGTCGCACACCAGTAACACTTTTTCCGCCTGTATGACGGGCAGGCTGACCCACTGGGGATCTGCCACCACCAGCAGCTCCGGGGCGCTTTGCACCACCGTGGTATTCATTTTACAAAAAGCCTTTTCCAGCAGGCCGCTGTCCTCCAGCACCTGTACGCTGCGGGGAGCCAGCTCCCGCACGATGCGCTGTGCCAGTGCACGGCAGCGCTCGGCGGCCTCCTGATTTTGCTTTTCCTGATCCAACTCCATGCTGATACTCCAATCCGTGCGTTTTTCCACGCAGTTATGTTTCCCGTTCATTTTTCACAAACGGATATAGTATACCAAATCCCGCGGCGTTTGAGAAGGTTTTTCCAAAATTTCAGTTAAATAGCCTCTCAGCGGAACAGCCCTGCCAGCCAGCCGAACAATCCGCCGCTGCGGGTGCTGCTGGTACGGATCTGCGCCCCGGTGTAGTAGTGCTGTAAGATCTGCTTGTAGTTCATGCCCTCCTCGGCGGCATAGCCCACCGCGCCGCACTGGCTCATGCCCACACCATGGCCAAAGCCGTAGTAGGTCATGCAGGGAGTGCCGCCGGCATCGGTGCCAAAATCGAAGCAGTAACGGGAAGAAACGAACTGGTTGATGTACCGGTAGCTGCGCCCGTTGGACACCAGCGTGTTATACTGCACAAAACCGCCCAGATCCTTGTGGGTTGTGTCGGCGCTCTGGTAAGGTTCGCCGGTGCGGCTGTCGTTATATTCTACATAGATATAGTCCTTGCCGATAGCCCGGCGCAGCAGGTTGTGGTACTGCTCCTCGTAGGGGCTTTCCACGCTTTGCAGATAGGGCACATCCGTGCCCCAAGCGTCCAGACTGGCGCAGGTGCCGTACACACCGGTCTGGGTGTTGTAGCCCGCACTGGCCGACCACACCGCATCGCACACACTGTCGTTGTACACCAGCACCTCATCTTTGACCGCCTGCACTGCCTTGCGGATGGCGCTGCGGGCAGAGGATGGGATCTGATCGACCGGGGTGTAGATCAACGCATTGGTGGACGAGCCGTACTGCTTGTGGTATTCCAGATAGGAGTGCACCGCCACGGCCTGCGCCTTCCACGCCTGCTGCGCGGCGCTGGCGCTGACATAGCTGCCAATGGAGCCAAGCTCGGTGTAGGTGATGCCCACCAGACAATCCACCAGATCCAGCGTGACATTGCGCTTGAGCCCCTGCCCCTTGATGTTCAGGTACGGCATGGTGATCTTATCCTTGGAGCCAAACAGCCAACTGAGACAGTTTTCGTCCTCTGCGGGGATCAGGGTGGTATCGGCCCCGCCGATGGTGGTGGCAGCCGAAGCCGCTGCCGCCGGGATGCAGACGCACAGCACCGCCGCCAGCAGAAAAGCCGCCGCGCGGCGGGCAAAAGAATGCAGATGTTTCAAAGTCCGGTTCCCTCCTTATGGGCATGGTTTACGTTTTGATATGACCTTAGTGTAACACAGCCGGCGCCGCCGGGCAAGAACCGGAGTTATGTATTTTGCAGTCCACCCTTGGGAGGTGCGCTGCCGCACCCACAAAAAAGCCGCCGCACGGTCAGGTGCAGCGGCTTTCTTCTTCACGTACTTCTATGGAAAAACGCTTTTTATAGGGCAGCCACGGCAGCCTTCAGGGCATCCACGCGGTCGGTGTTCTCCCACTTCACGCCCAGATCCTCGCGGCCCATGTGGCCGTAGGCGGCCAGCTGGCGGTAGATGGGCTTGCGCAGATCAAGCTCGCGGATGATGGCGGTGGGGGTCAGGTCAAACACCTTCTCCACAGCCTGCTCGATCTTCTCGTCTGCCACCGTGCCGGTGCCGAAGGTATCCACCATGATGGACACGGGCTTTGCCACGCCGATGGCGTAGGCCACCTGCACCTCGCACTGCTTTGCCAGACCCGCAGCCACGATGTTCTTGGCCACCCAGCGGGTAGCGTAGGCTGCGCTGCGGTCCACCTTGCTGGGGTCCTTGCCGGAGAATGCACCGCCGCCGTGGCGTGCATAGCCGCCGTAGGTGTCCACGATGATCTTACGGCCGGTCAGACCGGTATCGCCCTGCGGGCCGCCCACAACAAAGCGGCCGGTGGGGTTGATGTAGTACTTAGTGTTCTCGTCCAGCAGCTCGGCGGGGATGGTGGCCTTGATGACCTTTTCCATCACGTCTGCGCGCAGCTGCTCCATGCTCACGCTCTCACTGTGCTGGCTGGAGATGACCACGGCATCCACGCGAACAGGCTTGTTGTTCTCGTCGTACTCCACGGTCACCTGACTCTTGCCGTCCGGGCGCAGGTAGTCCATCTCGCCACTCTTGCGCACGGCGGTCAGGCGCTTTGCCAGCTTGTGGGCAAGGCTGATGGGCATGGGCATCAGCTCGGGGGTCTCGTCACAGGCATAACCGAACATCATGCCCTGATCGCCTGCACCGCCCACCTGATCGTTGGTGCCCAGTGCAATGTCGGGGCTCTGGCCGTCAATGTTGGAGATGACGGCGCAGGTGTCGGCGTCAAAGCCGTACTTTGCGCGGGTGTAGCCGATATCAGCCACCACCTCGCGGACGACCTTCTGGAAGTCCACATAGCAGCTGGTGGTGATCTCGCCCATGATGTGCACAAGGCCGGTGGATGCGCAGGTCTCGCAGGCCACGCGGGCATCGGGGTCGTGGGTCAGGATCTCGTCCAGAATTGCATCAGAGATCTGGTCGCAGATCTTGTCGGGATGTCCCTCGGTGACGGACTCCGAAGTAAACAGGTGTCTAGCCATTTTTTGCCTCCTAAATGTTGCAGTTGCGTGTATTTACCATTCCATCAAGTTTGTTCTGAAAAATAAAAGCGCCCAGAGCCGAAAGCTCTGAGCGTTGCACTCTTATCTTCCGGTTTCCCGCAGGATTTGGCACCTTACGCTCTCGCGCAGGTTGTCGGGCTTCACAGGGCCTGTCCCCTCAGCCGCTCTTGATAAGTCGGTATTCAATTGGTACGCTCCATATTCTATCATTGCAGCGTCAGATTGTCAAGATAAGTCGCACTTATTTTAGACATTCCTTTTAAATTGATGGAGCATTCTCCTGCTCCGGTGCGGCATGGCCGTCCCGGGCGGCGTGAAAGGCACGCTTTTCCGCGTACATCCGCTGATCCAGCTCTACCAGAAACTTTTCCACACTGCCGCCCTCGTACTTTGCCACGCCGGTAGAGAAGGACAGCTGAAAGCTGCCCGCCGGGGCGGTAGCGTTATAGTGCTGCACTCGCTGCTCGATGGCGGCGCAGGTCTTATCCAAAAGTTCCTCCGAGCCGTGCCGGATCAGCACCATGAACTCGTCGCCGCTCATGCGGATGGCTACCGAGTTTGCCACCAGCGCCCCGGACAGGATGTGTCCTATCTCTTGGATCGCCCGGTCGCCCTCGGCGTGACCGTAGGTGTCGTTGATCTCCTTGAAGCAGTTCACGTCCATCATAATGCCGTAAACGTCCTTCTCCTGTGTGGCGTGGATGCGGTCCAGACAGTAGTTCATGTACTTGCGCCCAAACAGACCGGACAGCTCGTCGGTATAGCCGCTCAGGCTGCGGGTCTGGCTGTCTATAAACACAAAGGCGACGGCCACCGACAGCCAGCCGAAGGCCATGCCGTAGAACACGCCCTGCAGCACTGTGCCCGCCACACAGGTGACCACGAAGTAGTACACCGGGAAAAACTCCACCGTAATGCCGTCACGCTTAGCCTTATGCACCTGCCACACGCTCTCGGCGTAATAGCCGAACAGCAGCAGATACAACAAAATGTTCAGCGGACCACGATGGTAAACGTTGTCCGCGGAGATGGTAAAGATCCATCCCATGCCGAAAAGATTTGCCAGCAGCAGAAGAAGAACAGCCAGCAGTGGTACGCCCAGCATCAGGTGCCTTCTGCGCAGGCGTCCGATGCTGCGGTAGACCCGGAAGTCCACATACAAACACCACGCATAGCCCACACACACAGTAGCGCCGGTGCAGACGGTGTTAGTAAGGTACAGCCAGAACCGGCTTCCCGCGCCGGGCACGCCGTCCAGCAGAAAGCTGATCGTCTCTGCCACCTGTGCCAGAAGGGTTACCACCAGCATCCGGCAGAAAAGCTCTGTTCCAACGCTATTTTTACTTTCGCCGCGCACCCGCAGTAAAAGCAGAAAGCTTACCAGCACCGCCCCTGTGCCATTGGCCACAAGGATCTCGGGTATATTCATTGCAGTTCCTCCTCTGCCCACCTTATCCCGTAAAGCGGGCAGCCCCGTTTTATACAGTGTTTGTCTGTATTATACACCCTGCCGTGCCCTGCTTGCAAGGCTTGGGCGCAAAAAAGGCCGCTGCACGGCAAATTTGTGCAGCGGCCCATGAAAAATCATCCTTTGCAGTTCAGCCAAGCCCAGAGCTTCACCGAAACGCCTTTTTGCGCGGAAAGCTTAGTAGCCCTTTGCCTGCTCGCCGTTCAAAATCTTGACAGCGCGGGAGGTGCCCAGACGGTCAGCGCCCAGTGCAAGGAAGGTCTCCATATCCTCCACGGTGGAAATGCCGCCGGCCGCCTTGACCTTGCAGCGGCCATGCACGCCCTTGACCATCAGCTCCACATCGTGGAAGTTGGCGCCTGCAGTGGAAAAGCCGGTGCTGGTCTTGATGTAGTCGGCACCGGCCTCGCAGACGATGTCGCACATCTTTTCCTTCTCTTCCTCGGTCAGCAGGCAGGTCTCGATGATGACCTTCAAAATCTTATCGCCCACAGCCTGCTTGACGGCACGGATGTCCTCGCGGACAGCATCGTACTCCTTGTTCTTCAGGCGGCCGATGTTGATGACCATATCCACCTCGGCTGCGCCGTTCTCGATGGCAGTCTTGGCTTCAAAGGCCTTGCTGGCGGTATCCATAGCGCCCAGAGGGAAGCCCACCACGCAGCACACGGGGATGCGGCCTGCCATATACTCCACAGCCTGCTTGACGTAGCAGGTGTTGATGCAGACGGATGCGGTGTGGTTTGCAATGGCTTCGTCACACAGCTGCTGGATCTGGGGCCAGGTGGCCTCCGGCTTCAGCAGAGTATGATCGACATGGGACAGGATCTCTTCGCGGTTCATGCTCGTTCCTCCGTTGTTTTACTTGCTGGCACGGCGCACCTTTGCCATGCCCACAGCGCTGAGTGCGATCGCAGTCACCGATGCCGTTGCACCAATGATGCCCAGCACAAGACCAGAGACCAGGAATGCGAACCCTTTCAGACCACGTTTCATAATACCGTACCTCCTAAATTATATTGGATATTTTCTCCGCCTGCGGCGGAGAAAATATCTCACTTACGATTTTTAAAGATGATCAGCTTGCTGAACACATAATTCAGCACCACGACCACTACGTTGGAGAATACCTTGACGCACAGACCCCACAGTGCCTGCGCATTGTAGCGGCTGGTAACGAAGATCGCCGTGGGGCCGTCTGCACCACCAATGACGGCAATGGCAGCAGAGCCGTCTGTGACCCCCACCGGTGTGCCTGCATAAGAGGCTGCCATCTGGATAGCCGTATCCGGGCCAAACCAGTGAGCCACCACGCTCAGTGCCCCCTGCATCATGTTGTCCATCAGCGCCGCGCCCTGCGCCACCAGCAGATTGCCGCCCACGATCATGATGGCGGCATCCAGCACCATGGTGCCCAGACGGCAGGTGACAAAAGTGCCGAACTCCTTGGCCATGGCTTTGCCGGTGGTTCTGCTGCGAAAGACGAACGCCCGGTTGGTGCAGTAGGCAAACAGGATGCACAAAGCGTTATCCAGCACATTGCCCCAGCTGTTGGCGGCAGTGTAGCCGAACAGCTGGCTGAACAGCGCGTACAGCACAATATTCAGCAGAGTGGTCAGCACGCCGAAAATCAGGTAACTGAGCACTTCCCAGTGCTTTTTGAAAAACTTTATCATGGCTTTGTTAACAAAAACAGCCCCGCCGCCGTTTTCCCGGCAACGGGGCTGCAGATCGCATTGTGTCAGAAGCTATGCTTTTGCACGAAGGGCTGATTACTCAGCGTCGTCGTTCAGCAGAGCCTTCATGGACAGGCTGATGCGCTTCTTGTCGAAGTCAACATCCAGCAGCTTCACATCGACCATATCGCCGACCTTCAGTGCGTCAGAGACCTTCTCAACGCGGTCATTGCTGATCTCGCTGATGTGGACCAGACCGTCAACACCCGGCAGGATGCGGACGAATGCACCAAACTTGGTCAGAGAAACAACCGGAGCGTGGAAGGTGCTGCCGATGGGGTAGTTGTTCTTCAGCTGCTCCCAAGGATTGTCCTCAGACTTCTTGTAGCCCAGAGAGACCTTGTGGTTCTCGGTGTCGATGTCCTTGACATACACTTCGATGGTGTCACCAACGGAGACGACCTCGGAGGGGTGCTTGATGCGGTTCCAGCTCAGCTCGCTGATGTGGCACAGGCCGTCAACACCACCGATGTCAACGAATGCACCATAAGAGGTCAGGCTCTTGACAACGCCGGTGTAGCTCTTGCCCACCTCAACGTTTGCCCAGAACTCCTCGCGCTTAGCCTTGTTCTGCTCAGCGGTCACCTTGTTGATGCTGCCCACGATCTTGCGGCCAGAGCACTCGGTGACGACCAGCTGAACGTGCTGGCCAACCAGAGCAGTGTAGTCCTCGTCGCGGCGCATAGTGGCCTGAGAACGGGGAACGAACACCTTGACGCCCTTGACGTTGACGACAACGCCGCCCTTATTGAACTCGGTAACATCGCCCTCGACGACTTCACCGGATTCTGCTGCCTTGGCGATTTCTTCCATGCCCTTGCGAGATGCGAGCTTCTTGCGGGAGAGCTGGATAACGCCATCCTGGTCCATAACCTTCTCGACGATGAGGTCCAGCTCATCGCCAACCTTCACCAGGTCTTCGACCTTGGCGGAGGAATCATCGGTCAGCTCGCTCAGCTTGACAAAGCCGGTCTGCTTCGCACCGATATCCACCTGGATCTCGTTGGCAGAGATGCTGGTCACGATTCCTTTCACAATACTGCCTGCATGAACTCGCTTTTCTTCGGATGCGTTCAGCATCTCCTCAAAGCTCATGTTGTCATTGATTTCTGCGCTCATACTGTTAAGTACCTCCTCAATAATAGACGATGGCGTTGAAGCCCCGGCTGTCACGCCCGCCACTTTAACATCTGCAAACCATTCCGGCCGAAGTTCGCTCGCTGTCTCGACCGTTACGGCACGCGTGTGTTTTGCGGCGACCTGTACCAGCTTTTGGGTATTGGAAGAATGATGACCGCCAATGACAACAACAATGTCGCATTTTTGGCTGAGGTCTTCCGCTTCCTGTTGCCTCGCCCACGTCGCATTACATATTGTATCAAAAATTCGGGCGTTTGTATAGGCTTTTTTGAGAAACTCCGAACTTTCTTGCCATTTTGTCACCTGAAATGTGGTCTGTGCAACCGCAAAAATGGTTTTTGAGGGGTCGGAAGGGCCTTTCCACGCCTTCAACTCGTCCAGATCGCTGAAAACAAATACCTCTCCCCGGGTATGTCCGACGATGCCCTGCACCTCCGGATGGGACGCATCACCCGCCACGAGCAGGACCGCGCCCTCAGCTTCGGCCTTGGCGGCGATGCTCTGGATCTTCTTCACGAAGGGGCAGGTGGCGTCGTGATAGACCAGTCCGCGCTGTTCCAGCGTGTCGTAGATGCTCCGGGGCACGCCGTGGCTGCGGATAATGACCTCGTATCCCGTGGGGATGTTATCCACGGTATCCGCCACCAGTGCGCCGCGGCGCTCCATGTCGGCCACGGCCTGTGGGTTGTGGATGAGCGGGCCAAGCGTTGCCACCTTGTGGCCCTCATCGAGCAGACTGTAGGTCAGCTCGACCGCGCGGTTCACGCCGAAGCAGAAGCCCGCCGTTTTTGCCAAACGAATCTCCATGTTATCCTCCCAGCTTTTCCCAAGCGTTCAAAAGCGCCTGTTTGTTTGCGCGCAGGGTCTTTAAGTCGCGGCGGCTCTCCATCGCGAACTGTGCGGCGGGCATCGGCTCACCGTAGATGACCTTCACCTTGCAGAAGAGCCTCATCTTCCCGTCCGGCGTGTCGTAGATGATCCGCACCGGGACCACATCCACCGCTGCCTGTGCCGCAATGACGAACAGGCCGCTCTTGGGCTGTAAGAACTTGCCCTCTTTCTCGCGGGTCCCCTCCGGGAAAACGAGAAGCATCCCGCCGTTTTTGCACGCTTCCACGGTCTGGTCGATGGCTTCCAGCTCATCGCGGGTCCCGCGCACACACATCGCACCCGCGCACCGGAAGAACCAGCTCAGTGCGGCGTTGATCTCAAACAGTTCTTTTTTGGCGAACACGATCATCCGCTTTCCCCAGAACCGGGTAATGACCACGAACACCGGGTCAATGGCCGAAACGTGGTTCGGCGCAAGGATGCAGCCCTGCGTCTGAATCTTCTTCAGGTTTTCGCGGCCGATGCACTCCACCCGGAAGCCGATGTGGAACACCAGCCATGCCAAGGGGAGCAAAATATAGTATAAAATCATGTATTTTTCCGTTTCCTATAACGGGCCATTCGGGAGCTTTTCCACGCAAGTGATCACGAGTTGCAGTCCTTGCTTTGGGAAACTCTCTTCTGTCCCTTACGATATTTTTTCCGCGATGATCTTCTTCATCGCATCCAAGCTCTGCTCAAAATTCAGGTCCGAGGTGTCCAGCAGAACGGCATCCTCTGCCTGTTTCAGGGGTGCGGCTTCGCGGTGGGTGTCCTGATAGTCGCGCTTCTTCACGTCCTCGAGGACCTCTTCGAAGGAGACGTTCACGCCCTTCTCCTGATATTCCTTCCAGCGGCGCTTTGCGCGGGCTTCGGGGGCGGCGGTCAGGAAAATTTTCGCCGTTGCGTTCGGCAGCACGACCGTGCCGATATCGCGGCCATCCATCAGGATGTTCTGGGTCTTGGCCATGTTTCGCTGCAGATCGAGCAGGAACGCACGAACTTCCGGGTTCGCCCCCACAGCCGAAGCCGCCATGCCGGCTTCCTCGGTGCGGATGGCTTTGCTGACGTCCTCTTCGTTCAGATAGATATGCTGTTCCCCGTCCACCGACGCCAGCCGCAGGGAAATTTCCGGCAGCAGCGCGTTGACGGCGGCGTTATCCTTTGGGTCTTTGCCCGCGCGCAGGGCGTACAGGCCGATGGTGCGGTACATTGCACCGGTGTCCACATAAATATAGCCGAGGTCTGCCGCCAGACGGCGGGCCAGCGTAGATTTGCCCGCACCAGCGGGGCCATCGATTGCAACTGAAATCATGGTTTTATCTCCTTATATATAAAGTACGTTTTCAGCGGGGGTCTGGTTATTTCCCTCGCAAGTGAGACGGGGATTCCATACCCCGCCCTATTGCCTTCGGCAACAGGGTCCCACCCGTCGGACACTTGCTCACGAAACAACCGGCCCCCCTCCACACTCGTTTTAGATGAGGTTATTGGCAAAGCCCTGTGCCGTGCAGAACGCGATCTGCAAATTGTAACCGCCCGTGTAGGCGTCCACATCCAGCACCTCGCCCGCAAAATACAGGCCCAGCGCCTTTTTGCTCTGCATCGTCTTGGGGTCCACCTCCCGCACCGAAACACCGCCGGACGTGATGACCGCATGGGCCAAATCGCCCCGGGCGTCGATGGGGACTTTCCAGTGCTTGCAAAGCTGGACCAGCTCCCGTTTCTGCTCGCGGGTGATCTGGTTGGCCTTGGTCGCCGGGTCAATGCCCCAGCGGGCCACCATGACCGGCTGCATGCTGGACGGCAGCAGCTTCACGAGCGCGCCCTGTGCGGCATGGTTTGCCAGCAGCGCAAAGTCGCGGGTGATGCGGTCATACAGCTGTTCCTCGCTCAGGGCCGGTTTCAGATCGATCTCCGCATGATAGCGGTGTTTTTTCATGTCGCCGAGGTGGCTCGATGCGCTCAGCGTCAGCGGGCCGCTGATGCCAAAGTGGGTGAACAGCATCTCGCCCTGCTCGTCGAAGATGGCCTTGTTGTCCTCGAACAGGGTCAGCGTCACATTTTTCAGGGCCAGCCCCATCATCTTTTTGCAGTCCGGGTCATGGCTGACCAAGCTGACCAAGCTCGGGACCGGCTCCACGATGGTATGCCCTGCCTGTTCCGCCAGCTTGTAGCCGTCGCCGGTCGAGCCGGTGGTCGGATAGCTCAGGCCGCCCGTCGCCACCAGCACGGCGTCCGCACGGTATTCCTTGCCGGAAGTTCCCCGCACACCCACACAGCGGTATGCCGCACCCGGCTTTTTCTTTTTGGGATGGCGCGGATTCTCCGGCGCTGCAGCCGGTTTCGGCTCCGTCTGCTCTAATGGTTCGAGCAGCAGTTTTTTCGCCCCATCGTGAACGATGCGGGCATCCTCTGCATAGCGCAGAAGTGCCTGACGGATCTCCTCTGCCTTGTCCGACACCGGGAACACCCGGCGTCCGCGCTCTACTTTCAGCTCAATGCCCAGACCCTCGAACAGCTCCATCGTCTTGGCGGGCGGGAATGCCCCCAGCGAAGAGAACAGGAACCGCGGATTCGTCCGCACATGGCGCAGAAATTCTTCTGCGGTGCAGTCGTTGGTCACATTGCAGCGGCCCTTTCCGGTTACAAGGATCTTCTGCCCGGGCCGGTCCATATGCTCCAGCACCGTCACTTCATGTCCCTGCCGCACCGCTGCACCGGCCGCCATCAGGCCCGCCGCACCGCCGCCCACGATCAACACCTTTGCCATCCTGTCTCCTCCTGCCAACCGGCATCCTGTCGAAATTTGTTCAATGGTATCATACCAGAATCCTCCCCCAAATGCAATCGCTTTGCGGTCTGTCCCGCTTGGAAAATCCACGCAAAAAAGCCCGCCGGGGCGGGAGATTCCAGCCGTCGGCGGGTCCTATGACGATTATTTCAGCAGTTTTGCCGGGTCAAGATACTTATCGTCCTGTTTCACTTCCAAGTGGATGTGGCTGTCCTCGGCACACTCACAGCTCACGCTGCCCACCTTGCCAAGGACCTGTCCTGCTGTCACAGCGTCGCCCTCCTTGACCTTTGGGCTGGCCACGCCGCACAGCCGCCAGATGCGGCCCGTGCTGTCTTTGACGGCCACGACCGGTCCCCATCCGCCGTCCGAACCGGCCAGCACCACGGTCCCGTCGGTGGGCGAAGCCACCGTCTCGCCCTGCGCGGCGGCGTAGTCGATGCCGTTGTGGGTCCGCCAGTCGCCCAGCGTCTTGTTGTAGACCAGCTCATCGCCGCTGTAGCCGTTCAAGATTTTTCCAGAGACCGGCTGCGTGGAGGCAGGAGCTGCTGAACTGCTGACAGCTGAGGATGCACCTTGCAGCGCGGAGGGTTCGCGCACCGAACCAGAACCAGACGAGGCCCCACCCGATACAGAAGAGGATGCGCGGGAGGACGCGGGCGATTCGTCTTTGGGCACATCGGCCACACTGTTTGCGGCGGGCGTATCGGGAAGCTGCCATTCGGGATATTCCTCCTCCGGAAGTAAAGTCAGGTCCTCGTCGATCCCCGGCAGGACCGAGGTGCTGTCTGGTTCATTCAGGCCATCGAGGTTCTTTTGCAGCTCCTCGCGGACGGTGCGCACAGCCCACACGCCCGCCGCTGCCGCAGCCACCAGACAGGCCAGCAGCGCCAGCGCAAACCCCTTGTCCCGCAGAAATTTTCTGAGTTGTTCCATGGTTCGTTACTCCAATCATCGTTTGTGTACGGTCCAAATTCTGATTGTAGTGTGCGATGGTTCTCTGAATTTTATTCAAGTTCTGCAAAACAAAAATGCCCCTCTCCGGCATCCCAATGCCAAAGAGGGGCGCAAAGATTTCAATCAGTTGCTGCGGCGGTTGTTGCCCAGCAGACGGACCACATACAGGAAGATATTGATGAAGTCCAGATACAGGGTCAGTGCGCCATAGATGGAAGCCTTTTCGGCCATCTCAGAGTCCGCAGCATAGTAGCTGTACATCTGCTGCAGCTTCTGGGTGTCGTAGGCGGTCAGCAGCATGAACACCACCAGACCAATGCCGCAGTACAGCACCGAGCTGCCAAAGCCGAAGCCGAACAGCATCCCCACGACGCCGGTGACCAGCAGAGCGATCAGCGCCATCATCAGGCGGGGACCCCAGCCGGTCAGGTCTTTGTGGGTGGTCGTGCCGTAAAACGCCATCAGACCGAAATACACGGCCGTGCTCAGAAAGGCAAGGATCAGCGTCCCGGCCGAGAACACCAAGAAGTAATAACTCAGCACCATGCCGTTCAGCAGTGCGTACCCAAAGAAGGTCGCGCGCGCCGCTTCCACCGACATGCTCTGCACGCGGGAGCTGAGCACGAACACCAGTGCCAGTTCTGCGATGGTGAGGACGAGGTAGAGCGAATCGACCAGATAGATCAGGGAGGTCGTCGCGGTGATATAGGCCATTGCAAAGGTGATGAGCAGCCCGCAGGCCATCCAACGGTAGGTGCGGGTCATATAGTCCGATGCGCTCATCGTAGGCTCCGCATAGCCGCGGTCATAGTTCTTGTAATCCATGGAAACTCCTCCAGTCTTATTCCGGAGCCTTGCCCCGGTCTACGAAATATAGTATACTGCATAGAAATGAACGTTTCATGAAAAAGGCTGTGATATTTCGTGTCTCTTGGACTTTATCTGCATATTCCTTACTGTTTTTCCAAATGCCGGTACTGCGATTTCTATTCTGCACCCGGCCAGCGGGGCGTCCCGTCGGCGTATGTAGACGCCCTTCTGCGGGAGCTTTCGCGGTTCGCACCGGATGCTCCCCTGCATCCGGACACCCTCTACTTTGGCGGCGGCACGCCCAGTCTGCTGTCTCCCGCCGACGCCGCACGGCTCATCGAAGCCGCCGCGCCGCTTCCGGGGGCCGAGATCACGCTGGAAGCCAATCCCGAGACGGTCACCGAAGAATCGCTCCGTGCTTTCCGGGAAGCGGGTGTCAACCGCATTTCGTTCGGCGTCCAGTCCGCGCGGGACAGCCAGCTGAAAACGCTGGGCCGCCCCCACACCGCTCGACAGGCCCGCGCCGCCTTTGCCGCCGCCCAACGGGCCGGGTTCACGAACATCAGCGGCGACATCATGCTGGCCCTGCCCCATTATACGCAGACGGAGTTCGACGAGACGCTGGAGCTGATTGAGGACGGCGGCGCGACTCACATCTCGGCCTATCTGCTCAAGATCGAGCCGGATTCGGCGTTCGGTAAACATCCGCCGGAAGGCTTGCCCACCTCGGACGAAGCCGCTGATTTTTACCTCTACGCGGTCGAACAGCTGGAGCACCATGGCTACCAGCAGTATGAGATCTCCAACTTTGCCAAGCCCGGATACGAGGGCCGGCACAACCTCATCTATTGGGACTGCGGCGATTACCTCGGTCTCGGCCCTGCGGCGCATTCCTGCATGGGCGGCAAGCGCTTCTACTACCCCGCCGACACCGAAGCTTTCCTCAACGACAACGCCGCACCCGTCATGGATGGCGGATGCGGCGCAGAAGATTATCTCATTTTGCAGCTTCGGCTCCGGAAGGGACTGGACCTCGCCGACTACAAAGCCCGCTTCGGAAAGGAATTTTCCACTTCTCAGCTTGCCTTCGTGAAAAGCTGTGTCAAAAACGGCTATGCCGCTTTTGACGGCAAGACCCTTGCGCTGACCCCTGCCGGACTCATCGTGCAGAACAGCATTCTGGCCGAACTGCTGTGACCCTCAGTGCAGGAAGAATCCCCAGACGACCGACGCCGCCATCGCGAACAGGAACAAGACCCGCCCCGCCTTTTGGGACATGTAATACCACTCGGTCGGCTCACCGCCGGACACTTCCAGCCCATGGCGCAGATTCCACATCAAGTGCGGGAAACGGACATCCAGCGCCAGCAGCACGCCAAACAGCGCCGTCAGCAGCAGGACCTGCGGAGTGCCCCGCGTCTGCCGCCGCCCACCGATGGCCACATTATAAAGCCAAGTGCAGGACGGCCAAAGGTCGTCCCGGGAGACTTCGCCGTTGACAACGACATTTACCTTGTCCGCCAGCCCGTCGTCCTCGCCCCACAACAGCGCGTCGCCGGGGTCGCCCTGCGCGCTGCCCATAAACACCAGCTGGCCGTCCTGATAGATCTTCACATCTGGCACATCCCAGCCCACGGCATCCGCACAGATGCGATAGACCCGCGTTTCATCGTCCAGCGTAAACCGTACCTCTGCGCCCTCGCTGGTCGATGTCACGGTCATGGAATAGGCGGCATGGCTGTCATGGCCGGAGAAGCTGCCGTCTTTCTGCTGGTACAAAAACGTATCCCTCAGCCAAAGCCCGGGGCGGCACATCGCCCACAGGCAGACGCCCAGCGCCGCCGCGATAAGGGCCGCCGCCAGTACCCACAGCCCTTTGTGTTCCCGAAATGCCTGTCGCATCGTTTCCATCGCCGCTGTCTCCTTTATGAATATAAAATCGGGCGGTCATCCCAGTTCGATGACCCGCCATCCCAGTTCCTGAATGGCTTCGCGGTCGTGCGTTGCCAGCAGGACCACCTTTTCGCCGCAGCGCTCTTTCAAAAGCGCCGCGGCTTTTCTCATCGTCTCCGGGTCCATGCCCGTGAACGGCTCGTCCAACAGCAGGGTGTCGCTCTCAGCCCAGAGCGCCCGCAGAAGGGCCGCGCGGCGCTTCTGCCCGCCCGAAAGCTTTCGTGCCGGGAGCTGAAGTGCCTTTTCGTCCAATCCGAGCTGTTGAAAGTCTTGTTCGATTTGCTCTTTGTATTGACTTTTTCCTTCCGGGAGCACCAGTTCCACGTTCTGGACCGCATTCAGCTGCGGGCAGAGCCGGTCCTCCTGAAAGACTGCACCCACCTTTCCAACCTCCTCGACGCTCCCGCTCGTCGGCATTTCCAGCCCCATCAGGATGCGGAGCAGGGTCGTCTTGCCCCATCCGCTGGGCGCCCAGAGGATGGCCGGCCCTTCTGCGGTCAGGTTCAGGTTTTCGAAGAGCGTTTTCTCTCCGAATCGTTTTGTCAGGTTTTGAATCTCCAATTTGTAATATCTCATTCTGTCGTTTCCTCCCCCAGAACCTGCGCAACGGCCCGGTCCAACAACATCAGGAACAGCTTTTCAAAGGCTGCACTGAGCAGGATGATCACGAACGTCCACGCGAACAGTTCCCCGGTCGAGAGGGTGATCTTCGCCCGGTACAGCGCGTCGCCGATGCTGCCGTCCGGCAAGCCGATGACCTCCGCCGCAACGCCGCTCTTCCAGCAGATGCCCAGCGCCACGCTGCACCCCTGCCGAAAGGCCGGAAGCACCGCCGGGAGCCAGATGGCCCGCACCCGGCGGCCCAGCGGCAGCCGGAACACCTCAGCCATTTCCAAAAGCTGGCCGTCCACGCTCTCGATGCCGGTGCGCACCGCACCGTACAGGACCGGCAGGACCATCAAAAAACTGATGAGGATGGACAGCGAACTTCCGCTGACCCACACCAGCGCCAGAATGATGAAGCTTGCCACCGGCGTTGCCTTGACCAGCTGCATCACCGGCGAGAGCAGCGTTTCCACCCACGCCCAACGCTCTGCCGCCACGGCCAGCACCACGCTGGACACCGCGCCCAGCCCAAAGCCCAGCAGGATGCGTCCGGCGCTGAAGCCGACTCTCTGCCAGAAATCAGCCTGTGGAAGCAGCTCCAACAGCGTCCCGATGGCCTGAAGGGGCGAGACCAGAAAGACTTCCTGCCCGATCACCATGGCCGCGATCTGCCAGACCACCAGCCAGAATCCCACCGCCGCCAGCTGGGCAAGGCGGCTCTTTTTCGTTTTTTTCATCGAATCGTTTCCTTCCCTCTGATTTCCTCTTTTAGGATAGCACATCATGTTAAAGATTACAATGTTTCACCTTTCGTTTTCTTGACATGAACATTCTTTACCCATACACTGAAACTATCCCATCGGGCCGCTTTGGCCCAGAAAAGAGGCCGTTTGTATGCAGAAGCTCCACGGCAAAAAACTGCTGTTGCTGGGTTTCACCCTGTTTTCGATGTTTTTCGGAGCCGGAAACCTCATCTTCCCTCCGCACCTCGGCGCACAGGCCGGGACAAACTTCTGGCCCGCCTTTGCGGGCTTTGCCGTCAGTGCCATCGGGTTTCCGGTCGCGGGCGTCGTCGCCGTTGCGCGGGCCGGAGGGCTGGACCAGCTGGCCGGCCGGGTCCACCCCAGCTTCTCGCGGGTGTTCACCATTCTGGTCTACCTCTCCATCGGTCCCTGCCTTGCCATCCCGCGCACGGCCAGCACCTCATTTGAAATGCTCGTGCCGCTGTTCGGCGGCGGGCGGATGTTCCAGCTGGGCTATTCGGTCCTGTTCTTCGCGGCAGCGTTCCTTGTGGCGCTCCACCCCGAAAAGCTCACCGACCGGCTGGGCCGTATCCTCTGCCCCACGCTGATCGTGCTGATTTTGCTGTTGTTCGCGGGCTGTCTGCTGCATCCCGTTGCCGATGACTACGGCGTCCCTTCCGCCGCGTATGCGTCTCTGCCCGCTGTACAGGGTATTCTGGGCGGATACCAGACCATGGACACCCTCGCGGCCCTCAATTTCGGGGCCGTGATCGCGCTGAACATTCAGGCGCTTGGCATCACGAGGCCCGCCGATGTCCAGCAGGGCACGATCTCCGCCGGGTTCCTCGCGGGCGGGCTTCTGCTGGTCATCTACGCCATGCTGGGCCATGTGGGCGCGCTGACCGGTGCGGCCTATCCGGACTGCTCCACCGGCGCAGAGACCCTGACCGCCCTTGCCAGCGCCCTGTTCGAGACGGCGGGGCAGGTCCTTTTGGCGGCGATTTTTCTAATCGCCTGTTTCAATACCTGTGTTGGGCTGATCTCCTGCGTCGGACAGTATTTCCATACCCTGCTCCCCGGCATCCCCTATCCGGCCATCGCGGGCTTCTTTGCCGCTGCCAGTATGCTCATCTCGAACATCGGCCTTGCGGGCATCATCCGGCTGTCTACGCCGGTGCTCAACGCTATTTACCCGGCCGCCATTGTTCTAATTTTTCTCTCGTTCCTGCCGAAGCCGTTCCAAAAACAGCCTGTCTATGTCGGCTGTGTCGCCCTGACCGCCGCACAGAGCATCCTTGCGGCGCTGCCGGTCCCGGCAGTTTCCAGCGCTGCGAATGCGCTTCCGCTGGGCAGTTCCGGCTTTGGTTGGGCGCTCCCGGCCCTCGTCGGCCTTGTGCTGGGAAAGCTCTGCGCTTCCCGCACCCAATAAAATAGGAAAAGGCTGCTGCAATTCAACCTCTCCGTCAATGCTTCGCATTGCCACCTCTCCTGATAGGAGAGGCCTTGGCATTGCGCAAAGCGTTCTCTCTTCGCCAGAGGCTCTCCTACTAGGAGAGCTGTCGAGCGGATGCGAGACTGAGAGGTTTTGCTTGTGTACCAGTCCTTTTATTGTTATAGTTTTAGTTCATCTTCTTGCCAAAGAACTCGACTTCCTTGCCGATGAACTGCATCAGCTCATCGAACTGGTCGGGCGTCAGGCTCTGTGCGCCGTCGCACTTGGCCTTGGCGGGGTTGTTGTGGACTTCGATCATCAGGCCGTCCGCACCGGCGGCAACAGCGGCCTTTGCCAGCTGAGGGACCATCCATGCGTGGCCGCAGGCGTGGCTGGGGTCCACGACGACGGGCAGATGGGTCATCTTGTGGAGCATGACCACACCGGCGAGGTCGAGGGTGTTCCGCATACTGTTTTCGAAGGTGCGGATGCCGCGCTCGCAGAGAATGACGTTCTCGTTGCCCTCGGCCATGATGTATTCAGCGCTCATCACGAACTCTTCCAGCGTGTTGGCCAGACCGCGCTTGAGCAGAACGGGCTTCTTCTGGCGGCCGACGGCCTTGAGCAGCTCGAAGTTCTGCATATTGCGGGCGCCGACTTGGATCAGGTCCACGTTCTCGAACAGGGGCAGGTGCTCGGTGTTCATGATCTCGGTGACGATGGGTGCGCCGGTAGCACGGCGGGCCAGCTTGAGCAGGTCCAGACCTTCGCTCCGCATCCCTTGGAAGGAGTACGGAGAGGTGCGGGGCTTGAATGCGCCGCCGCGCAGCAGGGAAGCACCGGCGTCCTTCACGCGCTGAGCGCAGTAGGTGATCTGCTCTTCACTTTCGATGCTGCACGGGCCGGCGATGACGGCAAAGTTTCCGCCGCCAATTTTGACGCCGCCCACGTCGATCACGCTGTCGTCCGGGTGGAACTTGCGGTTCGCCTTCTTGTAAGGCTCCGAAACGCGGCGGCAGGTCTCGACGACCGGGTTCGCGAGGACCCAGCTCTCCGCGATGGCCTTCGTGTCGCCGATCAGGCCCAGAATGTGGGTGTCGCTGCCCTTGGAGTCGTTGATCTGAAGGCCCATGCCCTCCAGTTCGCGGCAGAATTCGTGGACCTGTACGTCGGGGGCGTCCTGCTTTAATACGATGATCATGATGCTGTCTCCTTTTCGTTTATCCCTTCAAACGGCACAGGAGACCGGCTCCGTTGCCGCGGCTTGCTTCGTCAAACTTCAGTTTCCTGAAGCGTGAGCTTATCATATCACTTCAGGAAACTGAAGTCAAGAGGAATTTTGATATTTTTTTGGAAAAGTGGTAGAATAAGGGCAGACCCCTCTCAGTCGGCTTCGCAGCCAGCCGCTCCAAGGACGAGCCGCTGGCGAGTTGAGCAGGTCTGAGCTGGAGGAAGAAAAAGAAAATAGTTACCCGTAGGGAGATCGAGAACGATGGGAAAAGAAGCAAAAACGAATGCGATGCGCATTCTGGAACGTGCAAAGGTGGCCTATACGGCCCATGAATATCCTCACGAAGAGGGTGTGGCCGTGGATGGCATCCATGTGGCGCAGAGCATGGGCCAGGACCCGGCCTGTGTGTATAAAACGTTGGTGACGCAGGGGGCGAGCCGGAATTATTTCGTGTTCGTCATCCCGGTGGCCGCAGAGCTGGACCTGAAAGCCGCCGCCCGCAGCGTGGGCGAAAAGAGCGTGGCGATGATCCATGTGGCGGATATCAACAAGGTCACCGGCTATGTCCGCGGCGGCTGCAGCCCGGTGGGCATGAAAAAGCAGTACGTCACCGTGTTCGACGAGAGCGTTCTGGCACAGGAAAAGGTCTATGTTTCCGGCGGACGCATCGGCACGCAGGTCTGCTGTGTCCCGGCAGACCTCATCAAGGCGGCGCGGGCCACTACAGCACATATTATCTTTTGAGGTGAGTTTATTAAATTACATTCAACAAATAAGTCATACTTAAAAAGAAAATGAGTGTCGAAACTGCACAAAACTTTTGAAAGTTTTTTGGCGCGAGAGAACACAAGGGAGAAATTGCCCAAACACCCTTTGCAAAGCCGGATTTTTGCCGTAAACTGTATCTATCAGAAGGACGGCGGCCCTGTAAAAGCCGCTGTCTGAGAGGATGGAAAAGTTGATCCCATGAGAATTTCGGAGGAGTACGGAATGCTGGAAATGCTGCTCGGAACCGGTCGCCGCCAGTGCGCGATGGAAGTTCGGGGAATCCGTGTAACTTCGTGTGGGATGACTTTGCAGAAGCTGCAAGTTCAGAAGGCCGTGGTGTAGGTGCATCACAGCCTTTTTTGTTTGCGGAAGCTGGAAAGAGAGAAAGAGAGGCACGGAAAATGATTCGTAAAGTTGCTGTGATCATGGGTTCGGATAGTGATTGGCCGGTGGTGAAGGGGGCGTGCGCCCAGCTCAAGGCGCTGGATATCCCCTTTGAAGCACACATCCTGTCGGCACACCGCACCCCTGCGGAGGCGGCGGAGTTTGCCAAGAGCGCAAAAGCCAACGGTTTCGGCGTCATCCTGTGTGCGGCGGGCATGGCGGCCCATCTGGCAGGTGCGTTTGCGGCAAACACGACTCTGCCGGTCATCGGCATCCCGATGAAGGGCGGCGCGATGGACGGTCTGGACGCTCTGCTGGCAACGGTCCAGATGCCCAGCGGCATCCCGGTGGCAACGGTGGCCCTGAACGGCGCAAAGAACGCTGCTTGGCTGGCCGCGGAGATTCTGGCCCTCGGCGACGATGCGCTGGCCGAAAAGCTGGCCGCAGAACGCACTGCGATGGCCCAGCAGATCGCGGCCAAGGAAGAGAAACTGCAGAAAGAAATTGAGGAACTCTAATGTCTGATTTTGCATATCCGCTTCACGAAGAGTGCGGCGTTTTTGGAATCTATGACCGTGCCGGAACGGAAGATGTGGCCGCTGCCGCCTACTCGGCACTGTACGCGCTGCAGCACCGTGGTCAGGAGAGCTGCGGCATCGCGGTCAACGATGACGGCGTGATCAATGGCCACCGCGACCTTGGCCTTGTGAACGAGGTGTTCACCCCGGCGGTGCTGGCAAGCCTGTCCCGTCCCACGGCCCACATGGCCACCGGCCACGTCCGGTATGCCACGGCGGGCAGCCGGGTGCGGGCCAACGCCCAGCCGATGATCGTCCGCCATGGCCGCGGCACGATGGCCCTGTGCCACAACGGCAACCTGACCAACGCGCTGGAGCTTCGCCGTCAGCTGGAAAACGAGGGCGCGATCTTCCACGGCTCCTCGGATACGGAAGTCATCTGCTATCTGGTGACCCGCAACCGTCTGCGGATGGGCAGCATCGAAACGGCCATCAGCAAGACGATGGACGTGCTGGAAGGCGCGTACAGTCTGGTCATCATGTCGGCCACCAAGCTGATCGCGGTCCGCGACCCGCGCGGCTATCGTCCGCTCTGCATCGGCATGCTTCCCGGCGGCGGTTATGTGTTCGCCAGCGAGAGCTGTGCCCTCGATGCCGCCGGCGCTACCCTTCTGCGGGACGTGGAACCCGGCGAGATCGTCATTGCGGACACCCGCACCGGCGAGCTGCGGAGCATCAAGGACCATTGCGGACGCCCGGACAGCCAGATGTGCGTGTTCGAGTTCATCTATTTCTCCCGTCCGGACAGCATCATCGAGGGCTGCTCGGTCCACGAAGCCCGCAAACAGGCGGGCCGCTTCCTCGCACAGGAGCATCCTGTGGAGGCCGATGTGGTCATCGGTGTGCCGGATTCCGGCTTGGATGCCGCATTGGGCTACTCGGAAGAGAGCGGCATCCCTTACGGCATCGGCTTCATCAAGAACAAATACATTGGCCGCACCTTCATTCAGGGCAGCCAGAAGCAGCGCGAAAACAGCGTCCGCATCAAGCTGAACGTCGTGTCCAGCACGGTCAAGGGCAAGCGGGTGGTTCTGGTGGATGATTCCATCGTCCGCGGCACGACCTCGGCCCGCATCATCAAGCTGCTGCGCGATGCCGGTGCGGCGGAAGTCCACTTCCGCGTGTCGGCCCCGCCCTTCAAATATCCCTGCTATTTCGGAACGGATATCCCGGACCAGAAGCTTCTGGTCGCCACCGGCCGCACCGTGGACCAGATCAATGAGATCATCGGCGCGGATACGTTGGGCTATCTGACCACCGAACACGTTGTGAAGCTGGCCAAGAACGCCAAGTGCAAGTTCTGCACGGCCTGTTTCACCGGAGAATACGCCGTGAAGCCCGACGAGGTGCTTTCGACCGATATTCATGAACGCCACCTGAACGACCGTCCCAAGGACGAGAAAAAGTTAGGAGAGTAAGAAGATGGAAAAGAGCTATTCGGAAAGCTATGCAGCGGCAGGTGTGGATATCACCGCAGGTTACCGTTCCGTCGAACTAATGAAGCAGTATGTCGCCCGCACCATGAACGAGCATTGCATCGGCGGTCTGGGCGGCTTCGGCGGTCTGTTTGAGCTGGACTGCACCGGCTACAAGCACCCGGTCCTGATCTCCGGCACGGACGGTGTCGGCACGAAGCTGAAGATCGCCATGATCATGGACAAGCATGATACCATCGGCATCGACTGCGTGGCCATGTGCGTCAATGACGTCATCTGCGCCGGTGCAAAGCCGCTGGTGTTCCTCGATTACATCGCATGCGGCCGCAACATCCCCGAAAAGATCGCCGAGATCGTCAAGGGCGTGGCCGAGGGCTGCGTTCAGGCCGACTGCTCTCTGGTGGGCGGCGAGACGGCCGAGCACCCGGGCATGATGCCGGAGGATGAATACGATCTGGCCGGTTTCACCGTGGGCGTGGTCGATAAGGAAAAGATCCTCAACAACGACAGCATGAAGGCGGGCGACGTCATTCTGGCGCTGCCTTCCACGGGCGTGCACTCCAACGGCTTCTCGCTGGTGCGCAAGATTTTTGACATCGACGGCGACCCGGACGTGCTCAAGACCGCACCGGCTGAGCTGGGCGGCAAGACCCTCGGCGAAGCTCTGCTGGCTCCCACCAAAATTTATGTCAAGCCGGTGCTCAAGGTGCTGGAAGAGGTCGATGTCAAGGGCATCTCCCACATCACCGGCGGCGGCTTCTATGAGAATATCCCCCGCAGCCTGAAGAAGGGCTGCTGTGCCCGCATCAAAAAGGAGGATGTCCGCACCCCGGCTCTCTTCCACCTGATGCAGAAAGTCGGCGGCATCTCCGAGCATGATATGTTCAACACCTTCAACATGGGCGTCGGCATGGTGCTGACCGTCCCTGCCGAACAGGCCGACAAGGCGCTGGAGATCCTCCACGCCAACGGCGAGCCGGAGGCTTACCGTCTGGGCGTCATCGCAGAAGGTGAGGGCGTGGAACTGTGCTGAACATTGCTGTGTTAGTGTCCGGCGGCGGGACCAACCTTCAGGCCTTGCTGGACAGCGAAGCCCGCGGCGAGAACCCGAACGGCAGGATCACCCTCGTGGTGGCCTCCAAACCCGGCGTTTATGCGCTGGAGCGCGCCGCAAAAGCGGGCGTGGAGGGCGTCGTGGTCCGCCGCAAAGATTATGCAGACAGTGAAGATTTCGACGCAGCGCTGCTGGATACGTTGAAAACCCACAACATCGACCTCGTGGTGCTGGCCGGTTTCCTGTCGGTGCTGGGGCCCAGCGTCATTGCGGCCTATCCGCGCCGCATCCTGAACGTCCATCCGGCGCTCATCCCGTCGTTCTGCGGCCCCGGCATGTATGGTCTGCGCCCGCACGAAGCGGCGCTGGCCCGTGGCTGTAAGGTGACCGGTGCGACCGTCCACTTCGTCAATGAGGAGTGCGACGGCGGCCCCATCCTGCTGCAGAAGGCCGTGGATATCCTTCCCGGCGACACCCCTGAAGTGCTGCAGAAGCGGGTGATGGAACAGGCCGAGTGGAAACTGCTGCCTAAGGCGGTGGCCATGGTGTGCAGCGGAGAAGTGGAATAAACCTCTCAGGCATTCGTGGTGTGACCAGACGAGTGCCGATAAAAAGGAGTTTACATTATTATGGAAAAGATCGATCTGAACGAGTATCTGGCTTCCAACGAGTATCCGGGCCGCGGCATCGCGGTGGCAAAGGCTCCCGATGGCCGCCAGATGTTCCTTGGATATTTCATCATGGGCCGCAGCGAGAACAGCCGCAACCGCGTATTTGACCCCATCCCGGAGCGCGGCGGCATCTGCACCATCGCGGCAGACCCCGATAAGCTGGAGGACCCCAGCCTCATCATTTACAACCCGGTCCTGACCCTTGGCAAGACCCAGGTCGTCACCAACGGCGACCAGACCGATACCATCTATGACCTCATGAGCCGGGGCAAGAGCTTCGAGGAAGCTCTGCGCACCCGCACCTTTGAGCCGGACGCTCCCAACTACACCCCCCGCATCTCGGCTGTGGTGTACGAGGACGGCAGCTATCAGATGAGCATCCTGAAATCCGCCGACGGCAACGGCGAGAGCGTCCAGCGCTATTTCTTCGATTATCCCCAGCCGGTCGCGGGCGAGGGCCATTTCATCAGCACCTACAAGCACAACGGGAACCCCATCCCCAGCTTTGAGGGTGAGCCGCTCCGCTTTGCATGCCCCCGCACCATCGGCGATTTCGCCCACGGCCTGTGGCAGAGCCTGAATCTGGATAACAAGGTCAGCCTGTTTGCCCGCGTCATCGATCTGGACAGCGGCGAGACCGGCGACATGATCTTCAACAAATACGACGCCGTTTACAGCGACCTCGAGGACCCTGAAGAGCCGGATCTGCTGCCCGAGGAACTGGAAGCCCTGAAGGCTGAAGAAGAATAAGGAGGAAGTATCGATGAACGAACTGGCATTGAAGTACGGCTGCAACCCCAACCAGAAGCCCAGCCGCATTTATATGGAAGATGGCTCCGACCTGCCCGTGACCGTTCTGAACGGCAAGCCCGGATACATCAATTTTCTGGATGCCCTCAACTCCATCCAGCTGGTCAAGGAACTCAAGGCAGCTTGCGGCCAGCCCGCAGCGGCATCCTTCAAGCATGTCTCCCCGGCGGGCGCAGCGCTGGGTCTGCCCCTGACTGAAGTGGAGCGGAAGATGTACCACATCGCCCCGGACGTCGAGCTGTCTCCGCTGGCCTGTGCTTATGCCCGCGCCCGCGGTGCAGACCGCATGTCCTCTTTCGGCGACTGGATCGCCCTGTCGGACGTCTGCGATGTGCCCACCGCAAAGCTCATCCAGCACGAAGTTTCTGATGGCATCATCGCCCCCGGTTATGAGCCGGAAGCACTGGCCATCCTCTCCAGCAAGAAGAAGGGAAACTACAACGTGGTCGCCATCGACCCGGATTACAAGCCCAACCCCGTGGAGCATAAACAGGTCTACGGCATCACCTTTGAGCAGGGCCGCAACGAGCTGACCATCAACGCGGACACTATGCTGACCAACTGGGTCACCGAGAACAAGACTGTGACCGAGGAGCAGAAGCGCGATCTCGTGATCGCGCTCATCACCCTGAAATACACCCAGTCCAACAGTGTCTGCTACACCTACAACGGCCAGACCATCGGCGTCGGCGCCGGCCAGCAGAGCCGCATCCACTGCACCCGTCTGGCGGGCCAGAAGGCGGACAACTGGCAGCTGCGCCACATGGACAAGGTGTTGAACCTGCCCTTCCGCGACGATGTGTCCAAGCCCAACCGCGACAACGCCATCGATGTTTACATCGGCGACACCCCCGAAGATGTCATCGGCGATGATGTCTGGGCTGAGACCTTCACCGAGCAGCCCGCACCGCTGACCGCAGAGGAAAAGAAGGAATATCTGAGCCACGTCACCGGCGTCAGCCTTGGCTCGGACGCTTTCTTCCCCTTCGGCGACAACATCGAGCGTGCCCGCCGCTCCGGCGTGACCGCCATCGTTCAGCCGGGCGGCTCCATCCGCGACCAGCAGGTCATCGATACCTGCAACAAGTACGACATCGCAATGGCCTTCTGCGGCATCCGGCTGTTCCATCACTAAGAGGGTGTAAAAATGAAAAAGAAGATTCTAGTGGTTGGCGGCGGCGGCCGCGAACATGCCATCATTAAGGCGCTGAAAAAAAGCCCGGACTGCGGCGAGATCTGGTGCGCACCGGGCAACGGCGGCATCAGCTATGATGCCAAGTGCAAGAACATCAAGGCGACGGACGTTGAAGCCATGGTCGCTTTTGCAGCCGAGGAAAAATTTGATTACGTCGTCGTCGCGCAGGACGACCCGCTGGCACTGGGCATGGTGGATGCGCTGGCAGCAGTCGGCATCCCGGCTTTCGGCCCCGACAAGGCTGCGGCCCGCATCGAGGCTTCCAAGGTGTTCTCCAAGGACCTGATGAAGAAATACGGCATCCCCACCGCCAAGTATGCGACCTTCGACGACCCCGCCAAGGTCATGGACTACATCCGCGCTGAGGGCAAGTATCCGGTCGTCATCAAGGCGGACGGTCTGGCGCTGGGCAAAGGCGTGCTCATCTGCGAGGACGAACAGCAGGCCGCAGACGGCGTGAAGGAGATCATGCTGGACAAAAAGTTCGGTGCGTCCGGCAACCACGTCGTGGTCGAGGAGTTCCTCACCGGCCCGGAGGTCAGCGTCCTCAGCTTTACCGACGGCAAGGTGGTCAAGCCGATGGTCTCTTCGATGGACCACAAGCGTGCGAACGATCACGACACCGGCCTGAACACCGGCGGCATGGGCACGGTGGCCCCGAACCCCTACTACACCCCGGCCATCGCCGACGAGTGCATGGAGAAAATTTTCCTGCCGACCATCAAGGCTATGGCAGAAGAGGGCTGCCCCTTCAAGGGCTGCCTGTACTTTGGCCTGATGCTCACCCCGGACGGCCCGAAGGTCATCGAGTACAACTGCCGCTTTGGCGACCCCGAAACGCAGGTGGTCCTGCCCCTGCTGGAAAGTGACCTGCTGAAGGTCATGACGGCTTGCACCGAAGGCACGCTGGCAGAGACCGACGTACAGTTCTCGGACGGTGCAGCGGCCTGTGTCATTCTGGCATCGGGCGGCTACCCCGTCAGTTATGAAAAGGGCAAGCCCATCTCCGGCCTGACCGACGGCCAGTTGGCAGACGAGCCGGACATCACGGTCTACCACTCCGGCACGGCCATCGTGGACGGCCAGCTGGTCACCAACGGCGGCCGCGTTCTGGGCGTGACCGCAACGGCTCCCCGCCTGACCGCCGCCATCACCAAAGCCTATGCGGCCACCGAGAAGATCACCTTCGAAAAGCTCCACAAGCGCACGGATATCGGTCTGCGGGCGCTGAAGGCTCTGGCAGAGAACTGAAACGTTTTTTCTAAAAAAGATAATAGGAGGATCCTTTCCTATGGTATATCGTATTTATGTGGAAAAAAAGCCGGGTTTCGACGTGGAAGCCGCCGGCCTGAAAAATGAGCTGGTATCGCTGCTGGGCGTGTCCGGCCTGACGGGTCTGCGCGTGCTGAACCGCTACGACGTCGAGGGCATCGACGAAGCCCTGTTCCATCAGTGCGCCGACACCGTGTTCAGCGAGCCGCCGGTGGACAACACCTACGACGAGCTGCCGCAGTTCGACGGCGTGTCCTTTGCTGTGGAGTATCTGCCCGGTCAGTTCGACCAGCGTGCCGATTCTGCCGCCGAGTGCATCCAGCTCATCAGTCAGGGCGAGCGCCCGCTCGTCCGTTCTGCCCGCGTCTATCTGCTGCAGGGCGATCTGACCGAAGAACAGGTGGCGGAGATCAAGAAATACGTCATCAACCCGGTCGAGGCCCGCGAGGCTTCGCTGGAGAAAAAAGCGACCCTCAAGATGGAGTATCCCATCCCCACCGCCGTGGCCGTTCTGGACGGCTTCAACGAGCTGGATGAAGAGGGCCTGAAGAAGTTCATCGACGAAAAAGGTCTGGCGATGGACCTCGGCGATATCAAGTTCTGTCAGGAATATTTCCGTTCCGAGCAGCGCGACCCCACCATCACCGAGATCAAGATGATCGATACCTATTGGTCGGACCATTGCCGCCACACCACCTTCGGCACGATCTTGGATGATGTGCAGATCGACGACGCGGTGGTTCAGGCTGCATTCGACCGTTATATGGCCATGCGCGCCGATCTTGGCCGCACCGAAAAGCCCCGCTGCATGATGGACCTCGCGACCATCGGCGCAAAGGAGCTGAAGAAGCAGGGCATCCTGAAGAACCTCGACGAGTCCGACGAGATCAACGCTTGCACGGTCAAGATCAAGTGCGACGTCAACGGCAAGGATGAGGACTGGCTGTTCCTGTTCAAGAACGAGACGCACAACCACCCCACCGAGATCGAGCCGTTCGGCGGCGCAGCGACCTGCATCGGCGGCGCCATCCGCGACCCGCTGTCCGGCCGCAGCTATGTCTATCAGGCCATGCGCGTGACCGGCGCGGGCGACCCGCTGGTCCCTGTCAGCGAGACGCTGCCCGGTAAGCTGCCCCAGCGCAAGCTGGTGACCACCGCCGCCGCTGGTTACTCTTCCTACGGCAACCAGATCGGCCTTGCCACCGGTCAGGTGGACGAGATCTATCATCCGGGCTATGTGGCAAAGCGGATGGAGATCGGCGCAGTCGTGGGCGCAACGCCCGCTTCGCACGTCCGCCGCGAGTGCCCCGCCCCCGGTGACATCATCGTTCTGCTGGGCGGCCGCACCGGCCGTGACGGAATCGGCGGCGCAACGGGTTCTTCCAAGGCCCATAACCTCGGCAGTCTGGACCATTGCGGTGCAGAGGTCCAGAAGGGCAATGCTCCCATCGAGCGCAAGCTCCAGCGTCTGTTCCGCCGCGAGGACGCCTGCAAGATGATCAAGCGCTGCAACGACTTTGGTGCCGGCGGCGTTTCCGTTGCCATCGGCGAGCTGGCCGACGGCCTGTACATCGACCTGAACAAGGTCACCAAGAAGTATGACGGTCTGGACGGCACGGAGCTGGCCATCAGCGAAAGTCAGGAGCGCATGGCCGTGGCCCTCGCTCCCGAAGATGTGGACAAGTTCATTGCCCTCGCCACCGAGGAGAACCTCGAGGCGACCCCTGTGGCAAAGGTCACCGAGGAAAAGCGCCTGAACATGGTCTGGAACGGCGTGTCCATCGTCAACATCAGCCGCGAGTTCCTGAACTCCAACGGTGCAGAGAAGCACCAGAATGTCCATGTCGAGCGCGGTACGGTCTGGCAGCCCCAGTGGGCCGGCGTGACCTTCAGCCAGAAGATGAAGCACATGGTCGGCGACCTGAATGTGTGCAGCAAGAAGGGCCTGTCGGAGCGGTTCGACTCCACCATCGGTGCAGCCACCGTCCTGATGCCCTTCGGCGGCGCCTATCAGCTGACCCCGCAGAACGCCATGGTAGCAAAGCTGCCTGTGGACGGCGAGACGACCACCTGTTCCGGCATGGCATGGGGCTACAACCCCTATTTGATGAGCGCCAATCAGTATGTGGGCGCACGGATGGCTGTTGTCGAGAGCGTCACCAAGCTGGTGGCGTCCGGCTTCCGCTATGAGGACGCCTACCTGACCTTCCAAGAGTATTTCGAGCGCCTTGGCTCCAAGCCGGAGCGCTGGGGCAAGCCGCTGGCCGCTCTGCTGGGTGCGCTGGATGCACAGATGGGTCTGGGCATCGCTTCCATCGGCGGCAAGGACAGTATGTCCGGTTCCTTCGAGCAGCTGGATGTTCCTCCCACGCTGGTCTCGTTTGCCACCGCCATCGGCAAGGCGAACAAGGTCGTTTCTACGGAATTTAAGAAGCCGGAAAGCACCGTCGTTCTGGTGCGTCCTATCCTCGATCCCGAGACGGGCTGCCCCAACTTCTTCTCGCTGAAGGCCAACTATAAGATGGTCGAGCAGATGATCGAAGAGGGCATGGTCGCTTCGGCTTGCTCGGTGGGTTACGGCGGCTTGGCCGAGGCCCTGTTCAAGATGGGTCTGGGCAACCGCATCGGCTTCAAGATGATGGCCGATAAGAGCACCAGCGAGATGTTCGCGCCCATGTATGGCTCCATCGTGCTGGAAATGGTGTCGGATTCCCCGGCTGGCGAGCTGCTGGGCGAGACGACTAAGGAGTACACCTTCGAATGCTGCGGCGAAAAGCTGGATATGGCAGAGCTGCAGGAGATCTGGGAGTCCAAGCTGGAGCCGGTCTATCCCTACCGCAAGGCAGGAGCCAACGTTGAAAAAATCAACGGCAGCCTGACCGCCCCCGCCGCTCCCAAGATCGGTATCGCCAAGCCGAAAGTTATCATTCCGGTGTTCCCCGGCACGAACTGTGAGTACGACACCGCAAAGGCTTTTGCCCGCGCTGGTGCTGATCCGGAAATTCTGGTCATCCGCAACCTGACCCCGGCGGACGTCACCGCCAGCTGCGAAGCACTGGTCAAGGCCATCGGCGAGAGCCAGATCGTCATGCTCCCGGGCGGCTTCTCCGGCGGCGACGAGCCGGACGGCAGCGCCAAGTTCATCGCATCCTTCTTCCGCAACCCTGCCGTCACTGAGGCGGTCCGGGAACTGCTGCAGAAGCGCGACGGCCTGATGCTGGGCATCTGCAACGGATTCCAAGCCCTCATCAAGCTGGGTCTGGTCCCGTATGGCGATATCCGTCCCATCACGTCCTATGATCCGACCCTGACCTTCAACACCATCGGCCGCCACCAGAGTATGCTGGTGCGCACCCGCATTGCTTCCACGGGCAGCCCGTGGCTGAGCAAGTGCGAGGTCGGCGATGAGTTCACGGTGGCCATCAGCCACGGCGAGGGCCGCTTCGTGGCTCCGCAGAACGTGCTGGACGAGCTGGTGCAGAAGGGTCAGGTCGCAACGCAGTATGTCGATCTGGAAGGCCAGCCCACCATGGACCAGCGCTACAACCCCAACGGCTCGGTCCTCGCCATCGAGGGCATCACCAGCCCGGATGGCCGTGTCTTTGGCAAGATGGGCCACTCCGAGCGCAGCGGCGAGTTCCTGTACAAGAATGTCACCGGTGATAAGTACCAGCCGATTTTTGAAGGCGGCGTAGACTATTTCAAGATTTGATGGTAAAATAAAAGAAAAACCTCAGGAGGACATTCCATGTCTCAGCATGACCGTTATATCAGCCCGTTCTCGACCCGTTACTCTTCCGACGAGATGCAGTACATCTTCTCGGACGACAACAAGTTCCGCACTTGGCGTCGCCTGTGGGTGGCGCTGGCCCGCGCGGAGATGAAGCAGGGCCTGACCAATATCACCCCCGAGATGGTGGAGGAGCTGGAAGCCCATGTGGACGATATCAACTATGATGTCGCCATCGCCCGCGAAAAGCTGGTCCGCCACGACGTCATGAGCCACGTCTACGCCTACGGCCAACAGTGCCCCAAGGCAGCGGGCATCATCCATCTGGGGGCCACCAGCTGCTATGTCGGCGACAACACCGACATCATCGTGATGCGGCAGGGTCTGGAGCTGATCCGGAAAAAGCTCATCGGCGTTCTGGCCAAGCTGGCCCGCTTCGCCGAGGAATACAAGGACATGCCCTGCATGGCCTACACCCATTGCCAGCCCGCTCAGCCCACCACCGTGGGCAAGCGCGCCACCCTGTGGGCCAACGAGCTGGTGATGGACCTGCAGGAGATCGACCACCGCTTGGCAACGCTGCAGCTGCGCGGCGTCAAGGGCACGACCGGCACACAGGCATCCTTCATGGAGCTGTTCAAGGGCGACGCTGATAAAATTCGCGCTGTGGATGCCTCCATCGCCGAGGAGATGGGCTTCGACTCCGAAGCTGTCATCCCCGTGTCCGGCCAGACCTACAGCCGCAAGGTGGATGCTTTCATCCTGAACGCGCTGGCGGGCATCGCCCAGAGCTGCATGAAGTTCGCCACCGACCTGCGTCTGCTGGCAAACTTCAAGGAGATGGAAGAACCGTTCGAGAAGAACCAGATCGGTTCTTCGGCCATGCCGTATAAGCGCAACCCCATGCGCTGCGAGCGCATCTGCGCCCTGTCCCGCTACCTGATGGTCGATGTGCTGAACCCCAGCTTTACCACCGGCACACAGTGGTTTGAGCGCACGCTGGATGACAGCGCCAACAAGCGCGTCGCCATGGCAGAGGGCTTCCTCGCGGCGGACGCCATCCTGAACATCATGCTGAACGTCACGGACGGCATCGTGGTCTACCCCAAGGTCATCCGCAGCCGCCTGATGGCCGAGCTGCCCTTCATGGCCAGCGAGAACATCATGATGCAGGCCGTCGAGAAGGGCGGCAACCGTCAGGAGCTGCACGAGCGTCTGCGCCAGCACGCCATCGCGGCGGGCAAGCAGGTCAAGGAAGAGGGTCTGCCCAACGATATGGTGGACCGCATCGCTTCCGATCCGGCCTTTGGCCTGACTAAGGAAGAGATCGTGGCGGGTCTGGTCCCCGAAAACTTCGTGGGCCGCGCACCGCAGCAGGTCGAGGAGTTCATTGCGCACATCCTCAAGCCCATCTTCGATGCAAACCCCGATGCCATTGAGCAGCACGCAAGCTTGAGCGTTTAAGTTTTTTCAGAAAAGAGGCTGTTGCCTTTCGGCAGCGGCCTCTTTTCTGCACACAGAAGGAGCATTCATGAGACTCGATAAATACCTTGCTGAAACGGCCCAGTGCACCCGCAGCGAAGCCAAAACGCTTTTGCAAAAGGGGAAGGTGACCGTGAACGGGACCCTTTGCAAAAAAGGGGATACCCAGCTGAAGGACAGCGATGTGGTGGCGGTCGAGGGCAAGCCGCTGGCCTACCAGAAGTTCGTCTACATCATGCTGAACAAGCCGGAAGGGGTGGTCAGCGCCAGCACCGACAAGCGGGATACCACGGTCGTGGACCTGTTGGGTGATGCCTATCCCCGGCGGGAGATCTTTCCGGCAGGGCGGCTGGACAAGACCAGCACCGGCTTTGTCCTGCTGACGGACGACGGCGTGTTCGCCCATGACATCCTCGCGCCCAAGCGCCATGTCTCCAAGACCTACACCGTGACGATCGATACGCCCCTGACCGACGAGATGAAGGCGGGCTTTGCGGCGGGCGTGACCCTCGCGGACGGCACGGCCCTGTCTCCGGCTGAGGTCGAAGCCCTGACGCCGGACGGACTGACGGTCCGAGTCGTACTCAAGCAGGGGGTGTATCACCAGATCAAGCGGATGTTCGGCGTCTACGACGCGGGCGTGAATGCCCTGCACCGGGATGCCATCGGCGGTCTTGCGCTGGACGCGGACCTTGCGCCGGGTCAGTGGCGGGAGCTTTCGGACGACGAGGTGGCAAAAATTACCGTCTGAGAGGGTCGGCTTTTCACCCGGATTTCAAAAAAACATCACATTTTTCCGGTAGAATCTTGGTAAGAACCACGCAAAAAGGCACTTTTTAGGCCGTGAAACCGCCCTGAAAGATAATTTCAACAAGAAAGATAAAAATTTTTTGGTGAAATATGTTGCAAAAGTAAATTCTTTTGTGTAAAATAGAAAATGTAATGCGGCGAAATTGTTGAAAATAACAATCTCGCCCCTGCGGCTTGCACAAAAGAGGAAAAGGGGTATCCATTTATGGCCAATAGAGTATTTCAGAGCGTGATCTACCAGATGAAGGATGCGATCGACCGTGTGGTCGGCGTGGTGGACGAGACCGGCGCTGTGATCTCCTGCTCGGAGCTGAATCTGATCGGGGAAGTGCGCGAAGGCTTTATGGCAGAGCGTCTGACGGCCGGCGACCGCTTTGTGCGGGATGGCTACACCTATCAGCAGTTCTCCAGCGCCAAGCACAACGATTACGCCGTGTTCGTGGAGGGCGCGGACGAGACGGCCGGCCAGTTTGCCGCCGTGCTGTCCATCAGCCTTCAGAGCATCAAGCAGTATCACGACGAAAAGTTCGACAAATCCAACTTTATCAAGAATGTCGTGCTGGACAACATCCTTCCCGGCGATATCTACGCCAAGGCCCGGGAGCTGCACTTTGCCACCGACGTGTCCCGCGTCGTGTTCATCGTGCGCGTGACCTCCGGCGGTGATATCTCTGCGTATGACGTGGTGAGCAGCCTGTTCCCCGATAAACAGAAGGATTTCGTCTTTAACATCAGCGAGACCGACACCGTTCTGGTCAAGGAGATCCGCAAGGGCATTGACCGCACCGATATGGAAAAGCTGGCGGCCAGCATCGTGGACACCCTGTCCGGCGAGCACTACATCAAGGCTGTCGTGGGCATCGGTACGCCCATCTCCAACGTGAAGGACCTGGCGACCAGCTTCAAGGAAGCTCAGATCGCCATGGAAGTGAGCAAGGTGTTCGACACCGAGAAGCAGATCATCCGCTACGACAACCTCGGCATTGCCCGCCTGATCTACCAGCTGCCCACCACCGTCTGCGAGATGTTCCTGCGCGAGGTGTTCAAGCAGGGCAGCATCGAGAGCCTGGATCAGGAGACCCTGTTCACCATTCAGCGCTTCTTTGAGAACAATCTGAACGTCTCCGAGACCAGCCGCGGCCTGTTCGTCCACCGCAACACGCTGGTGTATCGTCTGGAAAAGATCAAAAAGCTGACCGGTCTGGATCTGCGTGAGTTCGATGATGCTATCGTCTTTAAGGTAGCGCTCATGGTCAAGAAGTACCTGTCCAACAACCCGGCCAAATATTAAGATCCGCCTTCGGCAAGCCAGCCGTCGGCACTGGAACCGGCCGCTCGCAACCGATGCTGGCCGGTTCTTTTTGGGTACTGACCAAATAAATACGTCAGGAGTAACAGTATCTTATGATCGATTTTGAACATGTTTCCAAGCAATATAAAAAGGGTGAGAAGCCCGCGCTGGATGACATCAATCTGCACATCGACGACGGCGAGTTCGTGTTTCTGCTGGGCCACTCGGGTGCGGGCAAATCCACCCTGCTCAAGCTGATCCTGCGCGAGGAACGCGCCAGCAGCGGCCGCGTGATCGTGGACGGCAAGGACGTCGCGAAGCTCCGCCGCCACAAAGTGCCGTATCTGCGCCGTCAGATGGGCATTATCTTTCAGGACTTCCGCCTCATCCCCAGCATGACGGTCTATGAAAACATCGCCTTTGCCATGCATGTGACCAACATTGGCCGCAAGCAGATCAAAGAGCGCGTCCCCTATATGCTGGAACTGGTCCATCTGGAGGACAAGGCAAAAGTCTATCCGGAGTTCCTTTCCGGCGGTGAGCAGCAGCGCGTGGCTGTGGCCCGTGCGCTGGCCCACGCCCCCAAGCTGGTCATCGCCGACGAGCCGACCGGCAACATCGACCCCGAACTGAGCCTTGAAATGATGGAGCTGCTCGAGCGGGTGAGCAAAATGGGCATCACGGTGCTGGTGGTCACCCACGAACACGAGCTGGTCCACCGCTTCCATCAGCGGGTCGTCACCCTGAAGGACGGCCGCATCGTGTCGGACGTCCCGGCGGACGGCAAGGCCGAAGAGCTGGACCTTCCGCTGAATGGGATGGATGCCACCGGCGAGATCGCACTGGCAGGAGAGGAGGCGCTGGTATGAAACTTTCTACCTTTGCATTTCTGACCCGGCGCGGTGTGCGCAACCTTGGCAAGCACTGGGCCATGACCATCGCCTGTATCGCATCGCTGAGCGTCTGCATGACCCTGAACACCTTCGCCACGCTGGCCGAAGTCAACGTGGACAGCATGGTGAACTATCTGGGCCAGCAGAACGAGATGGTCGTCTTTGTGGACCCCGCAGCCGACGACGCCACCACACAGGCGGTCGGGGAGCGCATCACCTCGACCCCGGGCGTCAGCAACGTCCAGTTCATGTCCAAAGAGGACACCTTGAATGCCTACAAGGGCTTCTTGGCCGATTACGCCTCGCTGCTGGACGAATTTGAAAACGATAACCCCTTCAAGGCGAACTACCGCGTCTCGCTGGCGGATATCAGTCAGATGTCGGCCATCAGCCAGACCTTCCAGACCATCCCGGGCGTGTACAGCGTTTCGGCGCCGGTCGAGATGACGCAGACCTTCGTGCAGCTCCAGCAGGTCGTGACCAAGGGCGGCCAGATCATCATTCTGGTCCTGATGGCGGTCAGCATCATCACGGTGGGCAGCACCATTCGACTGAGCGTCTTTGCGCGGCGGCGTGAGATTGAGATCATGAAGTATGTTGGTGCGACGAATGCCCTCGTGACCCTGCCCTTCTTCATCGAGGGCCTGACCATGGGTCTCATCTCGGGCGCGATCACGACGGCGGCGGGCATCGGCGGCTACTATTATATCGTGCAGCTGTCCGGCACGTTCGGCAGCCTGTGGCAGATGCTGATGGGCGCGGCCCTCGTCCCGGTCGAGAACGTCTGGTCCACCATTGCGACTTACAGCTTGGCGGGCGGCGCACTGGTCGGCGGTCTGGGCAGTATGTTCTCCATCCGCAAGCATCTGAATGTGTAACCGAAAGGAGCCTTCTCTGTGAAACGTGCAAAACACTCTGCGGGCTTTTGTCTCTGGCATCGTCCCGCACATGCAAAGCCGCCCCGGCATCCCGGGCGCGGGATGCGGGCAGCAAGCCTGTTTCTGGCGGCGGCCTGTCTGCTGCTGAGCGTCTCGGTCTATCCGGCCTCGGCGGCAACGAGCATGTCCTCGCTGCAAAACAAGCTGGACAAGCTCTCGCAGTCCATCGAGCAGCATAAAAAAGAACTTTCGGACGCCAAAAAGAAGGAACAGGCCGCAAAGGCTCTGGAATCGGAGCTGAAGGAAAAAGTCACGGTCGTGCAGGGGCAGATCAGCGTCCTCAAATCCCAGATCGCCGAGGTGCAGAACAGCATCGGCGTCAAGGAACAGGAGATCACCGCCAAAGAGCAGGAGATCGCTGACAAGGAAGCGGAGATCGCCGGCCAGTGGGACGACTTCAAAAACCACATGGCGGCGATGCAGGAACTGCGCGAGGGCGGCAGCGTGGCCATGCTGTCGTCGGTCACCAACCTGTATGAGCTGCTGACCTTCAACGAAGCGCTGCAGGATATCTCGGTCAAGGATACCGAAATTCTGACCAATATGCGGAACGCGAAGGAAGCGCTGGAGAGCGACCGGCTGGAGCTGATCGCTCAGCAGAACGACCTCAAGAGCAAAAAGGCCGATCTGGATTCGCAGAAAGCGCAGATGCAGTCCAAGCAGAGCGAGCTGAATTCCAGCGTGGCGGCGGCGCAGATGAGCGCAGCCGAAGCCCAGCAGGCTCAGAAGGACGCTCAGGCCGCCATCGAGTCGGACGAGATGAACTATGAGGCAGTCAAGAAGCAGATCCAAAAATTGATCGCCGCGGCCGCCGCGGCCAAGCCGCAGCTGAGCTTCACCGGCTTTATCTGCCCGCTCAAGAGCTATACCCGCATTTCCAGTGAATACGGCTGGCGCAAGAACCCTGTGACGGGCGTGAACAAGCTCCATGCCGGTACGGACTTCGCGGCTCCGGCCGGAACGCCCATCTATGCAGCCGCCAGCGGTTATGTGCAGGTGGCGGGCTGGTCCAGCGGCGGCTACGGAAACTATGTCATCATCTATCACGGCAAAATGTCGGACGGCAACCAGTACAGCACCCTGTACGGCCACATGCGCTCGGTCGCGACCTCTGCGGGCAAGTATGTCAAGCAGGGCGAGCTGATCGGCTATGTGGGCAGCACCGGCAATTCCACCGGCAACCACCTCCACCTCGAAGTCTGGAAGGGTGGTTCCAAGGCCAATGCTGTGAACCCAAGAAGCTATATCCCGATGCGATAAGTCGGGCAGAGAACAAAGGAGGCCGTCTGGTCTTATGAACGAAGAAAAACGCAAGCGTCTGCTCCGCTGGGGTTGCCTGATCCTGGCCTGTGTGTTCGGACTCTCCCTGCTGGGGAGCGTGGTCATGATGCTGCTGGTCTGACCGAGGAGGATACAATGAATCGCAAAATCTCTGTTGGCATGGCAGTCAGCATCGTGATCCTTGCCATGACCGTGACCTTTTCCATCACCATGCTGGTGGCGATGCGGCTGTTCGACAGCACTGTTTCCAGCGTGAAGGAAAAGGAGAGCATGTACAATAAGATCGCGGAAGTGGACCGCTATGTCCGCAGCAACGATTATTATCAGATCGACGAGACGACGCTGTATGACCGCCTGACCGCTGGCTATCTGCTGGGCACGGGCGATAAGTACGCGCGTTACTACACGGCCTCCGCCTACACCGAGCTGATGAACGCCCAGAATGGCACGCTGATGGGCATCGGCGTGGAGCTGGCCGTGGACCAGTCCGGCTATGCCAAGGTGACTAAGGTCTACGATGACTCTCCGGCCAAGGAAGCCGGCATGGAAGCGGGCGACTACATCACGGCCATCGATGGCACGGATGTGAAGAGCCTGAGCAATGTGGATGCCATCCAGACCCGTCTGCGCGGCGAGTCCGGCACGACGGTCAATGTGACTTGGCTGGACAGCGAAGCGACCGAACACAGCGTGGACCTGACCCATTCCGGCTACACCACCACGACCGTGGATTTCCAGATGCTGCAGGACAATGTGGGCTACATCAAGATCCGCCAGTTCGACGCATCGACCCCCAGTGAGCTGGACTACGCTATCCGCAGCCTGAGCGCAAGCAATGCGCTGAGCTTGGTATTCGACCTCCGCGACAACGGCGGCGGTCTGCTGGATGATGCCATCAGCTGCATCGACCTCGTGGCCCCCGAAGGCACGCTGGCCTATGCCGAGGATAAGAACGGCAACCGCACCGTGCTGGGCAGCAGCACCGGCGAATCGGTGGTCACCCTGCCCATCGTCTGTCTGGTCAATGGCAACACTGCCAGCGCGGCCGAGCTGTTTGCCAGCAGTCTGCGCACTCTGAACGGTGCGCGTCTGGTGGGAACCACCACCATGGGCAAGGGCACGATCCAGAGCAGCCCCCAGCGCCTGTCCGATGGCAGCGCGGTGGTCATCACGGTGGCGAAGCTGGTCTGCGGCGACGGCAGCAGCTTCGACGGCACGGGCCTGAGTGTGGATGTGGACCGTCCGCTGTCCGCAGATGAACAAGCGGCTTACTACGATTATACCGTTGAGACCGACCCGCAGATCCAGCGTGCCGTCAGCACAGCCCAGCAGATGAGCGGCACGACCACGGTGGGCGGCGTCAATGAGGCGGCTTCGGGCGAAGCAGCTTCCGACAGCACCGCCGCAGAAGGGGAGAGTGCCGAAATAGCGCCGGAATCGGAAGCCGAAAGCACTTCGGAAGCCGAGAGCACCGCTTCCAGCGAAGAAGCAGCCTCTTCCGCCGCTGAATAAGCAAGTAAAAACCAAGGCCCCCGGCGCAGCTGCCGGAGGCCTTTTTGCCAGAAGAAAGGATGGAATCTATGCCGGAGCTGACCGACCTGTCTTATGTCCGCGCTCTCTGCGAGAAGTACGATTTTTCCCTGTCCAAGGGCTTTGGACAGAACTTCATCATCAACCCCGGTCTGCCGATCAAGATCGTGGATGCCAGCCGCGTGGATAAGCGTTATGGTGTCATCGAGATCGGCCCCGGCATCGGCGTGCTGACCCGCGAGCTGGCCAAGCGTGCGGCCAAAGTTGTCTCCATCGAGGTGGACGAGCGCTTGCCGCCGCTGTTGGAAGAGACGATGGCGGGCGTGGACAACTTCAAGCTGGTCCTGCAGGATGTCCTGAAGGTGGACCTCCGTGCCCTCATCGAGGAGGAATTTCCCGGAATGCCGGTGGCAGTCTGCGCCAACCTGCCGTATTACATCACCAGCCCCATCGTGATGAAGCTGCTGGGCGACCGTCTGCCGGTCGAGAGCCTGACCGTGATGGTCCAGAAGGAAGCCGCGGACCGTCTTGCAGCGGCCCCCGGGACCCGCGCTTCCAGTGCCATTAGCTGTGCGGTCAGCTACTACGCCACTTCGAAGATGATGTTCACCGCCGCTCCTGGCAGCTTCTATCCGGCCCCCAAGGTCACAAGTGCCGTGGTCCGAATGGATATCCGTTCCACCCCGGCGGTGCAGGTGGCCGATGAGGAAGGCTACTTCTCCCTCATCCGCGCGGCCTTCGGCCAGCGCCGCAAGACCGCTGCGAACTCCATCGCCAGCGGCCTGAACCGCTCGAAGGAATCCGTCATCGCCGCCATCGAAGCCGCTGGCTTCAACGCCCGCATCCGCCCCGAAGCTCTCACGCTGGAGGACTTTGCAAAGATCCAGGCCGCTCTGGCGGAAAAGTGACGCCAAAAGACGCTGAAACAGAGGGATTTTGAAAAGAAAATAGGGAGAACTGAAAACTGCGAAAGTCGGTCTTGCCAAACCCGCCCGCAAGTGGTATACTTATTAAGTAATATCCGCTAGTGTGGCGCAATGGCAGCGCAACTGATTTGTAATCAGTGGGTTGCAGGTTCAACTCCTGTCACTAGCTCCAAGAAAAATCCTGCGATATACCGTTGAAACAACGGCGTGTATCGTGGGATTTTGGCTTTATCACAGTGCGGATATTGCCCGGAATGTGGGCGAAATGTGGGACAATCTTCAAAAAATGGGCTTCTGTGGGACTGACTGCACACGGATTCTATATGCCCTTGCCTATATCAGACGGCTGTATTGTGCGCTGCTATATGCCCCTGCTTCGGGGGTATCGCAAATCACTATACCCATATAACCCACTTATGGGGAGCGGTATCCAATACCGACCCTATACACAAGGGTGTCTGCTAGACTGACGACCCCGACACAAAACGTGTCAGCATCGACACAAGCGGCGATGGGGTCAATCTGACTGACTGCACCGATCTGTGTAATCGGCTCAAAATTGAGCGTGTTCCGATGCCCTCAAAATTGAGTGCATTTCAATTACGACCCCCTGCCCGGTCTGCCTGGCACTATCACAGAATTGTGATGCCCGGCGGCTTCCTGCTGGGTCTATCCTCTTTTGGATGCACCCACCTGTGAAGATATCCCCAAAAGTGGGGATATGCTCTTAAAGATACCGCCAGATGTGACAGCATTGTATCGGCTTCGCTTCTCGCTGCGTGGGATGCCTGTGCAGATGCGTGGGAAACAGGCTTTCGGGGTCTGGCAATAAAAGTGTATATGGCTAAACATGAAAAGAGCGCAGAACCCTTTATTTTCAGGCTCTGCGCTGGTGTTATATGCTGTTTAGTGCTGGGGGCTGGGCTGGATGCCCAACAGCTTCATAATAGCGGGATAATCGCCCTCGTGCTGTTCAAGCTGCTTGCCCAATGCTTCAATCTCCGGCTGGCTGCTCTGTGATACCCGGTCAATCAGAGCGACTACAATATCAATCACTTCGGGGTGCTTCTGGGCTTTGGCTCTAATCAGGCTTGCAATCTGGCTGACTTCTGCGGTGCGCTTGGTGCTGCTCTGCTCGTTCATTTCGTACTGTCCTTTCTATATCTCGTGTATCTTGTGATTATACGTTCATCGGCTGGACTTGCGACCGACCAAAGAATGACGCTCGGTAAGTGGCGGTGTCGCCTTTCGATGCGTAAATGAGAACCGCTTGAAACAGACTCTTAGAGCCATGCACGACCTCATATCCTGCGGCTTTCCATCCCGCCCATGTGTTGACCTGTTCGGTCACTCCTGCGGCGTTCTGGGCTTCTGCAATGCGCTTGTCATTGACAGGCTGGGCTTTCGCAGATGCCCACGCACGGTGCAAGCACTCTGCGAATGCTGCAACGCCTTTGCGGTACAGCTTCCACGCCTTGCACATGATTTCATGCAGATTGTACGTCATTTTTACTACCTCACTTTACAATGTGGGGCAGGGCTGCTATAATTGCCTTGCCCCTTTGGGTTTGCTCGGTGTGTCTGTTTGGCGATGGAACACCGGGCATTTTCTTTTATACAGCTTTCGGAGAGTGAGATTACTGGCTTAGCTGGCGTTATGCTCTTGCGCTCCCGGTCCCACGACTTCATCTCTTATCCGGTGTCGCTCTCCCTCGCTGTGTCTATAGTATAGCACGTTAATGTTCCGCTGTCTATTTGCAAACTGCACAATGTTAACGTGCCTTTGTTGTTCAAAATATACACGTTGACGTGCCGTTGATACTGTGGTATAATCATCTCAAAGAGGTGATACCATGCCGATTAGTGAAGCAAAGAAGAAATCAAATGCAGCCTATAACCGTAGGCAGGACAATATCATGCTCCGACCATCTAAAGAGGATGGGGCAAGGATTCGCAAGGCTGCTGCGGACGCTGGCAAGAGCGTTCAGCGGTATTGTCTGGATATTCTGCTGGATGTTTGCCCGGCTAGTGCAGAGGGCGAGGAAGCCGCCGGGAAGGAAACCGCATGATGGAATTAACAATAGAGAACCTGCGTACACTATCCAGCAGTGGGCAAATCTTCTTGACGGCGCATTCACAGGCTCGCTTGTATGAGCGTGGTATCTTGCTGGCAGATATTCGGCAAGCCATCCAGAGCGGCAGGATAATAGAGTACAGACCAGAGGACTACCGCTGTCCTTCCTGCCTTGTACTGGGCGTGAATCTGGCTGGACGCTGGCTCCATGTGGTGTGCGGTATCCACGAGGATGCACTGTGGATTATTACAGCGTACTGGCCTGATCTCGACCACTGGAACGCTACCTATACAGAGCGAAAGAAGAAAGGGGAATAAATATGACTTGCTTTTTCTGCAAAGGCGAAATGAAGCCTAGCACCACTATTCACACGGTACAACTGAAAAACTGCGTTGTCGTTATCAAAAATGTTCCCTGCATGAAGTGTGAACAATGCGGCGAGGTGGTTCTGTCTGCTGCTACGGTGGAGAAGATAGAACGCATTTTGCAGACGGTTGAAAAGGCTGTGGCGGAGATTACTGTGGTGAACTACCCGGACTGTGCAGCCTGATAGAGTGAAAGGAGATGTGCTGGAATGTCGTTTCTTATCGGATGTGCATTGTTTGGATTCTGGTTTTTCGGCGCACTTTTCAAGCACACGAAATAAAGCTCGATGATACGCAAGGCCGTTGCAGAAATGCAGCGGTCTTTTGCTGCCCAGTGAAAACAAGCCTATTTCAATAACTGACAATAATTCCTACAAAAATAATCCCTGCACTCAGTTGCTAAACCAAGCACAGGGATGCTATACTTTACTTGTCTAAATCAGTGGGAATATTTGCTCAAAAACAGCACTTCACGAAAATGAAGTGAAATCTTGTTCAAAAAATCAAATGCTCCCGGTCTGCTGGATGGTGTCAGGGTAGGCTTTCCGCACAAGCTCCATCGCATTGGTGGCACGGTGCAGCTCATCCAGAGCGTTGGGGTTTTCATCGAAGAAAGAATGCTGTGCATCGTCGTTCAGGTCAGAGAAGTAAGTGTGCAGGAAGCAGCGGATAGCATCACGCTCATCAAGGTGCAGTGCATCGAACAAGGCTCGCTCCTGTTGGCTGGTGCTGTTGTTGAAGAAATCGCACTGACGACCGATGCACTCATGAACCACCTTTGCGTCCTCATCGTTCAGGGTAGAGGGCAGAGGAGCAATCTCAGTGACGAAATCATAGATTTTTGCGATCACCTTGTCGTCCATTGCGTGACTGACGTGGGTGTAAATCTCGCTTTCCATCAGGCTGGAATCCTCGTGAATGTCCATCGTGGAACCATCCTCAAAGCGCACGGTGTTGTCCTCGCTGGCAATGGGACGGTCAAGGGTGTTGAAATCTTCGGACTGCTGATTGTAAATGTACGGGGCAAAAGTATCAACCTCACTTCCCGGCGGGGTCAAGCCCTGCAACAGCGGCGGTCAGCTCCTGCATGATGCTCTCCATCTGGTTTGCGGCAGCGTTCAGACTCTCGATCTCGCCAGCTTCAACACCATCACGCACGGCTCTGTTAGCGGCAGAGCGCAGGGCTTCGGGCAAAGTGCAATGGTATGTAATCGGCTCGAATACGGTCTTGCCGTTGTGTTTGCGGGTTCTGCCGACCTTATAAGAAAAAGGGTCAGCGGACAGATAGAGGTTTCGGCACAAATGAATCATGTTTGAACTCCTTTCTATTAGAGGGTGACACGGCGAACACCCTGCACGGTGTCGGGCTGGGTGGATTCCGCCGGGATTCCGTTGCAGTAATCGGCAATGCTTTCAGCGTTCAGCAACCAGCGATTTTTTGAAACTTTAATGTAGCGAATTTTCCCATCATGGCACAGACTGCGCAGGAAGTAAGGCGTTAAGCCAAACTGTGCGGATGCCTTTTTAACGGAAATCATGGTGGGCAGTGTAACGGTGTTATTCATGGGCTTGCTCCTGCTCTTTGAAATTGTCGATGATTCGGAAAATCTTCTCTTTTTCATCTACGGACAACTCACGGCGCAAACGGCGAGAAAAATTTCCATCGTTTACGCCTAGCCCTTCCGCAATCTGCCACAGCTTAACGCCAGCAGATGCAGCAGCCCGGCGAATATCGGCGTTTTTGCGTTCCAAAATTTTGCTCCTTTCTCCCTTGCGGGAACTAAGAAAATGGTGTATAATCTAGGTAGAAAAACCGTGTTGTTGTTTCCTACAATGGCATTATACCACTAAAAAACAGCAAAATGCCGTTTTTATTTCAAAGAAAATTTTAGAAAGAAAATAAGTAAAATTCTTTCCAGAAAGGGGAAAATTGTGAAATACGAGGAATTGCCAAACGGTCACCCATTAAGGAGCTTTCCCGATAGGCTGTCGGATGCCGTAGATAGAAAGAAGCGTATCGAACACAAGACCGAAATGCAGATGCTTGACGAAATGGGTATCACATCAAAAGGTTCGTTGTCAGTATGGCAAGGCGGAAAAAATAGCGATGTCAAAATCCCGGATGCTGTGAACATTGTGAAACTTGCCCGTTACTTTAATGTTTCGGCTGATTGGTTACTCGGTCTTTCAGAAAAGAACATAAGAACCAGAAAACCAAATGTTAGAGCTGCGGCAGAACTAACAAGGCTTTCAGATAAAGCAGTGGAACGCTTGAATAGCAAGCCGCCATTCAAGCCCATGACATTAGAAGAAGTAGAAAAGGCAATCAAAGAAAAAACATTCAAGTCCATGTCACCAGAAGAAGCGGAAAGGGCTATAAAGGAAGGAAAGTTAAAACCTAGAGCATGGACAGATGAAGAAATTGCATTGCTTTCCCAAATGATAGAGGATGATTCGCTTCTGAAAATTATTAGCCATATCAACAGCTATCGTAAATGGGCAAAGATGGACGCACTTAAACGCACACGGTATAGATTGACAGGGAAACGAGAAGAAGGAATGTCAATCGGTACTGCTGACGGTGAAAATGAATTTATAGTAGATACGGACTTTTCCGTATCTATGGAAGTAGAACAGCACCGGGCAGAAAAAGAGGTCACCTTATATACAGAGAAGATGCGCGAAAGCATTGAAGCGGAATATGCAAAGATAGGTGAACAAAATGGCAGAGCTAATAAAAAGAACAAAAAAGGACGGTAAAACAGCGTTTCTAGCAAGGGTATATTGTGGCAGAGATAAAGACCGCAAACTCATCTGCAAGACAAAGACCCTTGCACCCCCGCCGGGAATGACCGGGCGCAAGCTGGACAAGGAACTACAACGGCAAGCGGATGAATTTGAACAGGCTGTTTTGCGTGGTACGCTTCAATCTGATATGCTTTTCGATGCCCTGTTGGACAAGTATTTCAGCGAGTATGCAGAACCACAACTGCGTGAACGGACGGTTTACGACTATAAAAAACTTGCCCCTCGTGTGCGTCATGCTCTGGGCTGCTTCAAGCTGTCCGCAATCAAACCAGACCATATAATGCGATTCTATAAGAATCTGGGTGAATCGAATATCCGACAAGACAGCACCTATACAGCTACAAAGAATTTGCTCGATCTCCTGCCCAAAGGCAAGCGGAAAGCAGTTACCGACAAGGCAGGGATTTCAGAACGGACGATGAACACGGTCTGCAAGGGTGAAAACGTCAGCAGGGCAACGGCTGAAAAGGTGTCCAACGCCGCCGGGCTTGCTTTCTCCAAAGCATTTGTAGAACACGCCAAAGAGGGCGGCAAGCTGAACGGAAACACATTGCAGCACTATCACGCATTCTTATCTTCCGTGTTCTCTCGTGCTGTGGTGTGGCAACTGATTGATTCAAACCCTTGTGACCGGGTGCAGCCGCCAAAGCATGAAACGCCAGACGTTCAAGTGTTGGATGAAAACGAGATAGCGCAACTTCTGAAAGCTCTTGAAACTGCGCCCCCGCTTTATTCGACCATGACACAACTTGCGCTATTCACAGGCGCACGGCGGGAAGAACTGTGTGCGCTGCGTTGGACTGACGTGGATTTTGAGCGGGCAACGATTCGCTTTGAACGGTCAATGCAGAGAATACCGGGTGCGGGTGTTGTCTTTGCCCCGCCCAAAACCAAGCGTTCCCGGCGGATTATCCGGGTAGGTGATAACTGTATCGAACTGCTGCGAGAATACCGCCAGATACAGCGGGAGCAGCGTTTGCGCATGGGGTCAGCGTGGGTGCGCACGGTTGATATATGTGGCAAGACCATTAAAAACGACCTGATTTTTACAAGGACGGACGGTGCGCCATTCGACCCCCACAGCATTACAAGCTGGTTTAGCAAATTCTTGAAAGCAAATGACCTGACTTCTGCCCACTTCCACAGCTTGCGCCATTCCAACGCAACCTTGCTTATTGCCGACCATGTGCCAGTATCGGCAGTTAGTGGGCGGTTAGGACACGCTAACATTTCAACCACGCTGAACATTTACACAAGCGCAATTCAAAGCGCAGATGCAGCGGCGGCAAACAGCCTAGAAAGCACCTTTGAGCGTATCAAAGAAAAGAACCACGCATAAAGAAAGACAGTCCACAGCGGCGATTATACCGGGCTTGTGGACTGCCTTTTTATCTGCTTTGGAAAATTTCGCCTTTTTGTTTGGGCGGGGCACTCTCGGCTATGACCGCATGGGGTAGGGGTCAAGCCCATATTCCCCGCCGGGCAGGGGTGAACGCTTTGTTATGCCCTCGTTCCCTGCTGGGGTGTGTCTGGCTCTCCCCATTGTGTGCGCTGCTCTCGCTGGCTCTTGCGTCCTGTTTATGGTATTGCTTGCAAGTGCGACAAAAGTGCGACAGAAGTGCGACAACAGCACGAAACGCAAGAGAATAATCTATAATACAGAAATGAAAAAATGACGAATTATCTATTCAAAAGAAAACATAATACAACATAAGAAAATCATTTTGTGCGCATTTGTAATCAGTGGGTTGCAGGTTCAACTCCTGTCACTAGCTCCAAATCCGCCCAAGTGATAGCTTTTATCGCTTGGGCGGGTTGCTTTTTTGCAAAAAATGATGCAAAAATCTATAAAAGACCATGAAAGTGAACAGATAAGCTGCCGAATCAATACGGGATTTTGATTTTGAACGATGATTCGTCTCAGAAAATATTTGTTTTCATTGGAATGGCCGAATCGATGGAAATGAAATAGATTTTTTGCAGAAAGTAGTTGACAAAGCTGGATCGAAATGGTAAGATATACAGGCAGTCAGCGATGACTGAAAATTGAATTTGGGCGTGTTCCCGAGTGGCCAATGGGGACAGACTGTAAATCTGCTGCTTTTCAGCTTCGGTGGTTCGAATCCACCCGCGCCCACCAAACAAGAAAAATCCGAACCTGTTTCCGATTGGAGAAGGGTTCGGATTTTTCGTTTTCTTCGGGTACAACAATGAAGGCTCCCGTGGACGGCGCAAAACTCCGATGCCTTGTCATAGGCCGTAAGCCAATAACAAGATTTGGAGGGTATGACTATGAAGTACGAAGAAAGAGCCTGTAAGTTTAACATGGATACCGGGTGTGTGGAACTGCTGCTCCGGGATGACAGAAAGGTTTCTATAGACTGCACCGGGGTCGAGGATGCGCTGGATGTGACCATGGCGCAGCAGACGGAACTGGACTACCTCATCTACAATGACCCATTGGGCTATGCCGATTTGATTCTGAATGGCAATCCGAAGGAATATTTGAAGAATGTGGCCGGGAGCCATGGGTTAGAAGATTAAGGGCAAAACAAAAACAGAGTGCGTCCACCCGGACGCACCCTGCCAAAGACCACAGACAATAGCGATATGTACAGCAGGGAGTTCCCCAGTGGGAACTTCCTGTTTTTCGTTGTTTGCATGATGAGCCTGTTCTGCCTGCCATGCGGCAAATTCTCTTTGGCCTTCCTCACTGTTCCAGCAGGCAAGGATGGCTGGGTAGAATGCCCGCGCCAGACGGTCAATGACTTCATCGGGATAAGGGGAAATGTTTGTGGACTTTTTCTTTTTGTTCAAAC